>FUFK010039370.1_pt1 | contig 141420 bp, 191 predicted proteins | sample 1021851 | NCBI WGS metagenome assembly FUFK01 (sample SAMEA51879418, study PRJEB19060) | metagenome | reverse complement strand
AAGTCCACAAACAAGAATGCAAACGCAGTACCAATGAAACCTGCAGTAGCAATTAGACTAAAGTCTAAACTGAACGCATGTGCAGGACTTGGAATAGCACCGGCTACACCTTTTAGATCAGATATACCAAAGACCCAAGCAATCACTGAGACTGCTAAGATTCCAATTATTATTGCACCTGGGATCTTTCTTCTATCAAGTATTGCCATTGTGGCAAAACCTGCGCCTGCTAATAAAACAGGCCAACTTGAAATATCACCAAGTCCAACTAATGTAGCAGGATGATCCACTACAATACCAGCGTTCTTAAAACCTATGATGGCAAGGAATAATCCTATACCGGCTCCAACGCCTAGTTTCATACTTTTTGGAATAGAGTTGATAATATATTTTCTCGCTGGTGTCACCGACAAAACGATAAACACTACCCCTGCCACAAATACAGCGGCCAAGGCCTGAGAAAATGTATAACCCATTCCAAATATTACACCAAATGTAAAGAACGCATTTAGTCCCATACCTGGTGCAAGTGCTATCGGCCAATTGGCCCATAGTCCCATTATCAATGTTCCTATTACAGCGGCAATAATTGTCGCTGTGAATACAGCGCCAAAATCCATTCCCGAACCTTCAGTACTTAAGATTGCAGGATTTACTACCGTGATATAAGCCATTGTTAGGAAAGTGGCGACTCCGGCCATGATTTCAGTTTTCACTGAAGTCCCGGCTTTTGTCAAACCAAAGAGTTTTTCTAACATGTTATCTCCTTTGTTAACATCTAAAAATTATACAATAATAATGGATAAGTGTCTATACACTCTTTAGTTTACTTTTGCCACTCTTCCCATGGAAAAACAATCCAGGCAGGATCTTTTGATTTATCTATTTGGTATCCATGGTAATCAACTGTTACTTCGCTTGGTTGGTTATTAATTAATGCGGCAAATTTAACTCTGTCAGGTCTACCAAAATTCTCTTCTATGTATTTNAAAGTGGCACCGGTATCATTGATGTCATCTATGATCAAAATTTTTCTTTGGAAAGCGTACTGCTTTGTTAACACTGACAGATCCGGAGTCGCTTTATGATCTCGTAATCTGATATCTAATACCAAGTGTTCTTTCTTTAGTCTATGGCTGAGATAAACACCAGGAATGCATCCACCTCGATTTATGCCCATTATTAGGTCAGGCATCCAATTGGAGTGCACCATTTGATCTTCGATCTGCACTAATGCGTTTCGCATCTGTAAATTTGAGAAATAACTTTTATTTGGTGTACTGCTCATAAACTTTGTTAATCACATTGTTAGTTTGAACAAAACTTGCACATTTTGCCATATCTTTTAATCTTCTTGCACCTATATATGTACAGGCACTTCTAACTCCACCCAGAATATCTTCTAATGTGTTGTTGACAGGTCCTCTGTATGGTAAACTTATTAACCTACCTTCATTTCCTCTATATCCATCTTTCCTTTTTCCATGGACTTCTCTTGCACGGTCTGAACTCATTCCATAAAATTCTATCTTACCATCTACCACTGGTTGTTCAGATTCATCATGACCTGCTAACATTCCTCCGATCATTACCATATGAGCGCCTCCGCCAAATGCTTTTGCTATGTCTCCTGGATAAACACAACCACCGTCTGCCATGATATGACCACCAACTCCGTTTGCGGCATCTGAACACTCCACGATAGCACTGAATTGTGGAACCCCTACCCCTGTCATTGTTCTAGTCGTGCAAACAGATCCAGGTCCTATTCCAATTTTTACTACGTCTGCTCCATTAATAATTAACTCCTCGACCATTTCTGGAGTGACAACGTTTCCGGCAACAATTACTTTTTCTGGATATTCCTCTCTGACCATTTTTGTNAAGTCAACAAAATTTTGATGATATGCGTTTGCCACGTCTATGGTAATCATCTTTACATCAGGAAACATTTTGAGTACCTCTTGCATGTTTCTGTAATCGGACGCTTCTTTATCAAACATTTTGTTTGTGCCTGTGCATACTGACACACTTTGTAATCTTAAACCAGTACCCACTGCTTCTTTCCATTGTTCAGTTGTTGTTGTCTTTGTTATTACCGTCATCATTTTGTGTTTTTGCATTTCTTTAGCCATGCTAAAAGTACCTACACCATCCATGTTACTTGCAAAAATAGGAAGGAAGTCCATAACCTTTCCTGAATTTCTAAAAGTAAATTTTCTTGTCATATCTACNTCCTTCCTGCTTGAAAGAGTAGAACGTTTAGGTTTCAACAACACGTCTTCAAAATTAAGTTTAGGTTCACTATCTAGTCTCATTTTCTTTTGCCTCACATAATTTTTTTATAATTTGATATTGTTTCCAGGCCTTTTTCAATGCTGGATATTTTTCTTTAAGTTCTTGGTCTGGATCAAATAGTTCACCTTGTACCGTAACCGATTCTGTCATACCACCATACATGTATGAGTCACTTGGAATCCAACTTTCAAAAGTTTCCCAATTTTCTTTTGTTTTTTTATCCACCATGACCTTTCATGCTCATGCAAATCTTGTAAAATTCATCTCTGGTTGCAGGGTCTTCTTTGAAAGCGCCTAACATTATTGCTGTTGTCATGTCGCTTTCATGCTCTCTCACGCCTCTGTGTGTCATACAGTGATGTTCTGCTTTTACAACCACCGCTATGTTTTTTGTATGTGCATACTCTTGGAGTGCCTCTGCAATCTGAGTTGTCATTTCTTCTTGAATCTGTGGACGTTCTGCTATATGGTGCACTATTCTATTGAACTTACTCAAACCAATTACCTCACCGTTTGGAATAATCCCTATCCAAGCATTTCCAACAATATTTTGGAAGTGGTGGGCACATGTTGACCGAATAGATATTGGTCCAGAGGTGTACATGCTTTTGTATCCCATGTTTGGAAAACTTGTAACTCTCGGGAATGGATTATATCTTCCCCCGAATACTTCCTTTATCCACATCTTGGCAACACGTTTTGCAGTGTCTTGTGTGTTATGATCATTTTCAGTGTCAATAACAAGACTGCTCAGCAATGATTTCATTTTGTCTTGGACCTCATTTTGCAGTTGTTCAAGTTCGCCTTCTTTTATAAATTCGGAAATATTGTCATTGGCATGATATCTTGCTTTTGCTTCTTTTATTCTTTTTTTGATTTTTTCGCTTACCGGTCCTACTGGTGCCCAACTGTCTTTTAATTCGTCCATTAGTTTATTTCCTTTTTATTGATAGTCTTATACCATTGTACAGCAGTTCGAACCACGTTGTCAATGCTACTGTGAATTGGTTTCCAATTTAATAGTTCCTTTGATCTNGTTATATCTGCAATAAGTTGTGGTGGATCTCCAGCACGTCTCGGAGCATCAATGACTTTTATTGCCCCTGTGTGCTTTGCCACTTCATCTACAATTTGTTTATTGCTGAAGCCTGTCCCGGATCCTAGATTTATTGCTTCACAAATATTGCTGTCGAGTAATGCCATTGCTTTTATGTGTGCTTCTGCGATGTCATCAACATGGATATAATCTCTGACGCAGGTTCCATCTGGTGTATCATGGTCAGTGCCAAACATGTTGAATTCTTTCGCCTGAAATCCTGCCTTGATTATAATTGGAATAATGTGCGTTTCTGGATCATGCATTTCTCCAATGTCTCCATCCCTATCAGCGCCGGCGGCATTGAAGTATCTAAAACTAATGCTTGATATACCATAAGCAGTATTGTATTCTCTCAGCATTTTCTCAACGATTAATTTTGTTGTTCCGTAAGGATTGATTGGATCCAAGTTTTTTTCAGTGTCAAAACACACACCATCCTTGGGCACTCCATAAACTGCGGCACTTGAACTAAAGATAAACTTTTTTACATCTAATTCTTTCAGTTTGTTTAAAAGTTGTAGAGTCATTACAACATTGTTTTGATAATATGAATCAGGCTGTTTTACGGATTTGCCTACGGACGTGTACGCCGCCGTATGTATACAGCAATCTATATTGTATCTTTTGATAATATCGTCAAGCAGATGTATGTCTCTGGGCAAATTGATTTCATACACATCACTAAATTTTTGTGAGATAAAATTATCTTTTACATTTCTGTCGAGTATGACCGGGGTATATCCATTTTTTGCAAGATGTTTGCTAATATGTGATCCAATATAACCTGCTCCACCAACAACAAGAACTGCTTTGTTTATGTTGTTAATATTTTTTTTCGGATACTGGTGTTCTGTAGTGTGATCCATCTCTTCTCCATTGTTCGCCCTTGCCTGTCATGATGTCTAACATTCTATCGATTGTGCCATCTGTCCAATCTGATATTTGACCCATACTAGGGGATGGTTTGCTCATTAGTGTTTCTAGTTTTTTAATTGCGTCCTTTTGTGACCATGGTATGTACATTCTTGTTTCGTCATTTGCAAAAACTTCCGGGAAAGACCTGTATGCCGGAAACAATACATTCGCGCCTAAGGCATCCGCTTCACTCACTGTGTTAGAAGTCCAATCCTGTAAAGCGCAATTGAATAAAACTCTTGAGTCAGCAAGTATGCTATAGTACTCATCTTTTTTCAAGTTTTCATGTATTGTTAGTATGCCTTCTTTAGCAAGGTATCTTGCTTCATCAACATAGTATTTGTTATTGGACCTTAATGGACCACCTGAACATATTGCAAATTCTGTGTCTGGATGTTTCTTTTTATATGCCTGCACCAAGTCCATAAAAAATTGTGGCTGTTTTTCTTGATCCCATCTTGCTCCAAATACGACTCTTTGTTTCCTTTCAATGAATGGTTTTTGTTCTACTCTTGATTGCACTTCTTCTTTTCCAAAACTTAGTCCTGAAATATTGTATATAGGTGCCTTCCAATTGGCTATTCTCATATTGGCAACCATCTCTTCGTTACTGGCAAGTATATTGACATTTGGAATCTCGTTGCACATCTCTTCATAGAGACTCATCCATTTGCTCATACCCCATACATGCACAAAATCATCTGGGTCAATTGATTGTGCTAAACATCTTAGGTATATTGCAGGTCTATATTTTTCTGGACTTTGCTGAAGTATATAAGGCAGAGCCTCCATTCCAGGCTGAAACATGTCTTCAAAAAATATTATGTCCTTGGACGTGACTTCTCCTGCTTTCATCATTTGAACCAAATTCATCATTTGGCTCATTCCAAAATAACTTCTACCATGTGCATCTAAAACTTGTCCTGTAACTATTGCTTTACTATCATCTATTGTTGTGCCAGGCACTATCACATATTCTACGCCTGCTTTTTTAAAAGCACGTTCAGTCCAATCTGTCAACTGCAGAGTATATCGGCCTTCGTATGGTTCAAGGCCCATGTAGAATATTTTCATTAATTAAGCACCTCTTGATACAGTTTAGGAAACACTTTTTTGCTGTCCAAATTTCTTCTTCTATCCATTTTTTCTAATTCTCTCTTTGTTACATCTATATTAGCATAGAACTTGGTTTCAGTCAAATATTGAAGTAGATTTTGGTAACTGTTTTCAAGTAGGAAGCCTGGTTTTTCATTAATTTTCTCTTTGAGTAATTCTCTAAGTTGGTTTAAAATTTGTTTAGGTAAATTCAAAATATTCAAATGCGGCGGAGTAAACAATGGACCAATCACAAAACTGTTGTTATGAAATCCTAAATTCTGTAGGTAATTTACGCAACCAAAGAGACTTCTGTAATTCAAAATGAAGTAAAGCATATTGAAACTTATTTTATGTGGTAATTTTTTTATCACTTTCAAATTTTCTAAAAATGCTGTCCAGTCTCCATGATACCTGACATATTCATATTCTTCTTCTATAGTTTCTATACTAACGGTCCAATGCACGTTTTCAAACTTACACAATTGTTCAAAAATTCTAGTATTTGTTTTGCTGAGGTTGGTGTTGATCCTTAAGTTTACGTTTGGATTTTCTTTATAAAGAAGTTCAAGAAACTCTTGATTAGGTTTCATTAACATTGGCTCNCCTCCTGCTAGGTAAACGTTTTTTAAATTTTTTACATTTTTAAAAACATATTCTTTTACCTGCTGGATTTGTTCTTGATCATGTGGAATTTTTTTATTAAGTTCAGTGGCCCATTTGCTACTGTAGTCAGGATGACAGTAAACACATGCTTGGTTACACGCATTGGACCAACGTAGATCAACGTGTTTCAAATCAAAATTGTTTTTGCTATCAAATAGTGTTGTTGATATAGACGGTCCTATCTCTTTCGCATAATACAAACGACTGCTAATCGATTCAAAATCTTTTGCCCTGTGTTTTTCTTGTAGAAAACATCCATCACAACTAGAAGGATATTTTCCATTCAGCATTTCTTCTTTTATTTTTGTATTACTTTGTAAAATATCTTGGATGTTGTTTTTGTAGATGTTGCCTATTTTGTCCTTACTGATAATACAGTTCCTTACATGCCCATTAGGCTCTAATTCAAAGCCTGTCCATGGTATAACACAAAAGTTTTTATCTAGGAGTCTTTTTGACATACGGTATTTAGATAAAATCTACAGGACTACAAAATTATATGTTTTAGTAGGCCTTTTCGTTTTCACCATTTTCTGAATAATGTACATGGGCATGATATCCCTCCATGGGATTGCCTTTTACATAATGCGTAATTTTATCCAAAGTGTGCTTTGAAACGTCACTAGCAACGAATTGATAAAACGGCTCTCCGGAGATGGCGTCATTGAACTTGTGTTCTAGTGTGTTCAACATAATGTATCCACCAAATTTGAATTCAGGAAAGTCACTTAGATAGTTTTCACCATAGTATTGAAACATTTTATCTACGTTGCACTTAACTCCTGGTTTAGGTTCAAACATCACACGTATGTTCATTACACTGTCTCCTTTACAAGTTTTACATCACCATCTTTAGTGTGTTTTATTTTATGATCGTTTCTTAATTTAAGATGCAAGGCAGTTGAGTATTTTTCATTCTTCACCATAAGAGTAATACAATCATCCATGTCATCGTCGTAGCCGTGATACGCCCAGAAATAATCCTTGCCGTACACAAGACCCATGTTACCCATTGTGGAACATACGTTGGCTACTGCATCTACAAATGTGTAACTGGCATTTAGTCCACCACCACCTATCGGTAGATATCCTTTCCTAGTAGTTGCTCTCTTTTCTTTTATCTTAAGTTCTTTCATATACTGCGTGTGATCCGTTTTCACCATCTTCTGATACATCTATTTCTATGCGTCTACCTGGATATTTTTTTGTGATTGCAATGTATAGGTCATCACTCATCATTTCACAACTTTTAAAGTCGCTTTGTATAGTGCCGTCCTTGTACAAATTAAGGAGCCATCTTTTAAACTGTATAAATTCAATGTCTCTGTCATCGTGGAATACTTCTATTGCCACTTTGAAATGAAATATGTGTCTGTGTGGATATCCTAAGAAACTAACATCGTACTCATCTCCTGTCTTTAATTTTGGATCATCTAGTGCCGCAGGGTATTTGTGCATACCTTCTTTTTGAAAGGTCACCCATATCATTTTTGCCGCCTTTCCGGCTTTTTCTTTCAATGCTTGTTCTTGTTGTTGCTCAGGTATGTTATACATCTGATCAATTACGCTTTCTGTGGTGCTGGCCATATTTTGTCCTCTGTTATTGGTTCATCTTGTTTGTATTCTTCCCATTTAGTAAATCCTGCTTTGTCTTTGAAATCTTTCATAGTCATGCTCCAAACACCAGGATTTGTTTTGTTAAAATCTACATCGTCTACTTTGAAACACAAATTGTCATCTTCTTCTGTGTGTGGAAATATGATAGAGCAGAATGGAATAAATCTTTCCTTTCTCCAGCACGTGCTAAACTTCTTGGCAACCAATTGATGTAATTCAAATGGGTAATCAACAGTTACCCAGTATCCTCTGTCTAACAATTGATGTATTTGAGCCAACTGCATCGCGTGACTGTGCATATAGGACCTATTTGCTCCATAGTATATTGCTTCTGCATCAGCGGCCACGGCCAAACTTTGTATTTGATCAAAAGTAAGATCGTTACGTGCAAGGAAAAGTGTTTGTTTACCATATGCCGGAGTGTGTTCTATTTCAATACCTGAAAAAACATTCACATCTTCTTTGAAGCCTGTAGAATAATCTCTTAACATAAGCCTATTATAACATAGAAAAACATTTTGTCAATTTACTTTAGTTTTGTCAAACTGCCCAATTTGTTTGCTAGTCTTGTTATTTCTTCCTTCAATCTCAGTTTTTGTTTTTTTAATCTTACCAAAGTTGCTTTGGCGTCCCAACTTCTATCTTTTTTCCGATCTTTGGTTAGTTCGGCAACTTTTTTATCTAACCAATTCTTTTCATACAATAATTTTTTTAGTTTCTTGTTTTTAACTTTTACCATTTTATCCTCCTATTCGAATAGACTGCTAAAGTTGTTTTTGCCTTTTCCACCGCCTGTGGCCCTTGCCCATCTAGTGCCACGTATGTCAGCAAGGAAACTACTGGCATTGTTTATTACATCCATTGGCTTTTCACTTGTGAACACTTCTTCCACAAGTGTGTTGAAATATAAAATATTTCGTGGAACAAAGTCACTTGGTTCATCTGTGTTGTCCGAATCCTTAGTCTTTCTCCAGTGTTTTACCTGTGGTTTATGTTTGATCATCTCAATGTCATTCAAGTCATTTGCAATTTGCACCGCTCTTATATGGTTGTAAACATTATGGGCCATCATCAAGCAGTAACTAAAACTATCCCAACTTGTTTTGCCCTCTTTATTGTTTTTGTTTNGATCCCCTTCACCATAAGCACAAACATCTCCAAGTATTAGTCTTTCTCCTATTGCTGACTTGAAAGGAAACGGAATAGTTGATCCTTTTAGTCTCTTGTCATCTGGTGCCTTCTCCATTATGTAACTCCATCTTTTTGGAGTAAACAAGTTGTGCGTGTACACAAGTCCATTTGCGGTTGATAAAAATGCTGACGCACTATCAAAACTAATAGTAAATTTGTCATTGATATTCTTTCGAACCTGTCTTTGTACCTGTGTTAAGAAACATGCCCAATCAAGTTGTGACGTGCCTAGTACGTGCATCCAGTCTTTACCATCCAGTTTCTTTTCATCTCTCATTATGATTAGCCTTTTTAACATAACCTCCATGTCACACATGTTGATTCCGCCCATTGCCCAACCTTCAAATTCAAAATCTTTTACTTTGTCATACCAAATTTGTGCTGTTTCCCAATCATCACCTTGTAACACGTTTAATAACTTGGTCTGTCCTAGTCTATTTTTTTGGAAAAACTTATTATTGTAAATTGTGCCGTCCAATGTATCTTGAAAACTTTTTAGTCCTGTTTTTGGTGAATTCAAATCGTCTGCCGCCCAAGTTGGCACGTCTAAGGTCATTGCCCAATCGCTTGTAAGTTCCAACCAATTTAAAATATCTGACCTTACTTTGTTTGCTTTATTTCCTTCAAAATCTTTCCAATCAAATTTAATAACACCTTTTCCTATCTGATATCCACCTGAGTCACCAATAATCGTTGAAAACTTTCTGTCTCGATTGACACACATTGAATCTCTGTCTGCTGTTTTATCCATATCTAAACAGGCGTGTCCTGCCGAATATAATGCTGTTGGATATGTGAAATATCCTTGTTCAGGATTGATAAAGTTTAATCCTTCGACTCCTCTGTCCAATCCTTTTGGTATTCTTTCTGCTGGTATGTGGGTGCCCTCAGTAACCCTTTGTTTGCTAATGAAAGTATTGTAAAAGTTTGAAATAGCAGGCAAGAACACCGCAAAGTCTCTGCTGTACTCTCCTAAATGTTCTTGCCTTTTATCTGTCATTACTGCGCCTGCGCTGGAATAATATACTGATATTTGCCTAGTCCTGAGTCTACTGTAACCTGCATTGCTCCTTCATTGGAAAAATGTAGTGTTACTTTTGCAGAATCAGAAAGTTTCAATATCTGTAATACCTGTGCTACCGGCCAACTCCATCCTTTATTAAGAGTTCCTTTCACGTCTTTTGCAAATACAAATTCACCACCATGTGATGATTGATCACCAAAAGTGAATATCAGGTTACCATCCTCTGTTCTTACAACAAAAGAATTGTGTTCTGTGTTTGCTACTGATTGAAAGTTGAATCTTTGTACACTTGCCACTGTAGGCTCGATCTCAACGTCCCACTTAACACCTTTAAATTTTACAGTTTTAAGTTTTTCGTTAATAATCTCGGCATTCATAAATCTATAATCATTTTTGAAATCACCTTTTTCATTTTCAAAGTGTATACCTGTTGGTGTTTCTGCACCATTTCTGGTTCCAGTCATTACGGATATGTTTGCCTTATCTTTGTATTCCGGACATTTTAAATGTATATCTAGTTTATTCAACTGAGGCATACCAAAAGTTCCTATCATACCTGATTGTGGTTTGTGAAAAGATCCTTGCAGGATAACTGATCTGTCCTCTGCCATTGAATCAATAGCAGTTGAATCACTGGTACCAGTAATTTTAACAAGATCGAGGAATCCAAGTCCATGCGTGTGCTTGACAATGTCTTTCAAGATATCTATCATAATACAATTATTATATAAAATATTTAGATCAGAATCAACTGTTAAATTATTTTTCTTTATCTAGCGGCATTTCTAAAACTTGATAAAGCACAGGATTTAGATTACCAAGTTTTTTGAAGATAACATAATTGGCGCCTTGTTTAAATTGATCGCTTTCTATGATGTCATAACCATGTGATTGGATCATTTTGTGCATGTCTGTTTTAGTATTGAAGTTCCAATAACCACGCTTTGCCTCGTGCAAGTCTTTATCATATTCACAGTTGGCATAATGTATAAGAGCATATCCGCCTGGTAACATTACCCTTTTCATGTCTCCTAGGTATTCATTGATGTGTTTTTGTGTAAAGAAAGTAAAGGTGTTCCAGGAAAAAACAAAATTACAACTGTTGGTTGGTATTGGAGAACAGTCACAACGTAGTGTCGTATAAAATTTAATATATTTGTGATGAGGTGGGTGAAATTTTTTCTTAATTTTAGTTTCACATGTTGGCAATAAGTCTAGAAAATAGTTCAGCCTCCAAGACAAAAACATTTTACTGTACCTACCATACCCTGGTCCTATTTCCAAAGAGTTTTGCATGTTGGCTGTTTTGCCTGCTTTCGCAAACTGAAATATTTTTGATTCGATCATCTTGTCAAGCAACTCGTCGTACAAGTGTTTTTTTCTATTATGTGTCCAATCTAACTCTTGCTGATACCAATCTTTTGTCTTATCCAATTGTTGGATTTGATCGTCGTTGTATGCGTCAACACGTCTGGCCAGTTCTTCTAATTTTTTTAAGTAACTGTCAATGCAATCTTCCCAATTTTTTGTATCTCGTAATTTTTTGAGAGCAGATATTGTTAGTTTTATCTCTTCTATACTAAGCATCTTGTATTTAAAATTGGAATAGTTTGTTGAATGTGTTTGTGGTCTCTGTGCTTTGTACGTCCCAATTAAGCACCCCGATAAGATTGTCTATTTTTTGATCTAGTATTGTAGATTCCATTGCTTCAGCATCAAATGGCATTTCTTTGAACCAGTCGGGTATTCTCATCTCGTCAACTGGATAGGCTATTGAAGTGTAGCCTAATGGATTGTTTTTCAATTTACACACAATCACTTTTGCTCCATCCGTTATAGGAAGAGAATATTTGTCGCTGTACATTTCTCTACATCTATTCCAGTTTATACTTGCTCTTACGTGCCCTGGCATGTTGGCTCTCCCTTGTTTAGTTTCTTTTGCAAGATATTCTGTAACGTTGTTTGCTCTTTTTGGTGATCCTTTTTCCCAACCTGGCCTTGCTTTGAACTCTGACCTAAATTCAGATATTCTTTTTAGGACTTCTTCTTCAGTTTTGTTAGTCAAAACCATCATCAACAACTCACTTAGAAAGTTTTGTACAAAAACAGGAGTGTCAGATCTTTTAAGATCAAGTCCCATTGCCTTCATTTTTCCTGGCGAGCCGGCTATATCTTGACGTTCTCCCTCCTTGTCGAAGTACAACACTGCATATCTTTTCTTTGTAATAAACAATCCTTTACTAGCAACTAATTCACGTCCTGCTTTTATTACCTCGCCTCTAGTTTTTGGACAGTGAAATGCTTTGGTCATGTATTGTGTAAAGGAGTTATTGACTTCGTCAGCAATTTTATCATATAAATTTATTATGTTTTCTTTTTGCCATGGCACTTTTCCAGACGTTATTTCATTCTGTAGCGGTTTGTAAGCACTAAAGTAAACTGAATCTGTGTCGCCGTAAATTACTGAATCACCTTTATGATCATAGTCGCCAGTTATTACTTCATTTACTTTTGCGCCCATGTGTTTTGTGATACATCTACCAGTTAGTGTTACTGACTGTCCAATCCTTATGTCGAAGAATCTGCAACCTGGATTTAAGATTGCTCCATACAAACTGTTTAAATTAATTTTTTTGACTAGTTGCCTTTTGTCCCAAAACTCTTTTTCTATTTCATTATCACCGCACTCATGCATCTTACGTTGCATTTCTTTTCTTTCAGCATACCATCTTTTAAGTAGTCCAGGGATGATTGCTTCAAATTCATACGTGAAAATAGTTCCGTTTGCACTCAACATCCATTGATTATTACTCTCAAACACAAGTTCGTGTAGTTGCCCTGCACTCATTTTCACACTTGTGCCATCTTCCCAGTCAACTATTATTTCAGTGCCTTTATCTTGTTTCATTACTGCTTGATATTCCCAAGTGCCAAATTGATTATCCCAAGCCGCCGCAAATGACTTTTTCTGGTGCCTTGCACGATTTATTTCCGCAGACGTGATAACAGGGCGTATCTGTCCAACAATTGATTCTGGTCCCATGTTCAATGCTCTAATTACACTTGGATATAGACTGTTGATATCGCAACTACCTATCCAATTGTGTAAACCTTTCTTGGGCGTGGCCACGTATGCACCAGCCGCCGTGACAGATTCTCCTTCGGCACGTTTGACTCTTCCAGGCACAATCATGCCTCTTCTGTGTGCTTCATTCACGATTGCTTGTTCAGTCACTGCGACTGCCCCCATCGTAGTCTGTAATAACACGGTATTTTGGTGTGCTATTTCGTTTGCAAGTTCAATAAATTTTAATTTTTTTTCCAGTTTGGCAAGTAGAGCACAGTCTTGTCTATTGTATTCTATAAACAAACCAAAGTCATTATTATATAGGTTGTCCAAAGATCCTTCATACACTGTCTTTTTTTCGCCAAGTTCGTGTTCACCTATTGCATCTAGTCTGTACGAATGTCTTTCTTCATATGTGTATTTTCTGTAAAGTTCTAGCAGATCCAAATGCACTCTTCCTATCAGGTCATAACTTAGTTGCTCTCTGCCATATTTCTCAAATGTCCTACGCTTTGGCTTTTCACCCCAGAAGCATAGTCTTCTTGTGTCGTCGCTACTCAATGTTTTTTGTATCCTACCAACAGTGTATGGAATATCATAACCTTCCGAGTTCCATCCACTCAAAATGTCCGCATCATCTATCAGTGTTAAAAATGCGTCTAACATGTCCGCTTCTTTTTCAAACAACATGACGTTTTCAAAACGTTCTGTCGCCATTTTTGCTCCTGACATGTTTAGTGTCTTTGGCGGAACCGCAAGTGTTACTAATTGATCGCTCCAACTTAGATAACAAGTTATTGCTGTTATTGGCATAAATGGATCATCTGTAGTAGAATATCCACGCTGTGGGTCGAAGTCAACTTCAATATCGAAAAATACAACATTTAATTTTGGAGTTTCCTTACCGAGATAATTTTCTTCCAGGCACCTAAAGACTGGATTTATATCTTGTTCGTATAATTTTTTATTTGATCTTATTTTTTGTTCTTTTATAAATTGCTTGAAAGTGGAGCATTGTACTTTTTGCAGTTGTTCTCCAAATATACTTCTGTGTTTTCCTCTGCTGTCAGGATAGTAAAATGTATATCTTGCGTCGTAGTCTACAAACTTTCTTTGTCCTTTGGAGTCTCTTTCAACTACACGGACTTTGTCCTCATCTCTTTTATAGAATGCATCTATATAACTCATAATAAAAATACTTTAATGTTTCCAATCACATTCATTATAGTAAACCAACTTGCCAAAACCAGTGTCCAAATTATTCTTCTTCTCCAACATGCAATGGCCAGTGTGCAAGATCCTACCAGATAGACAGGAAACACATACTCCATTATAGGATAAGGAGAAGTGAAAGTCAATATCACTGATCCTGCAATGGTAAATGCCACAGATATAATCTCAAGATAAAATGCTGTCTTATCTGTGTTATAACTGTTTACCCAAAATTCTTTGAGTAAATTATACACTAAATTTTACCCGCGGCTGTTAGTATCGCTTCTACTTGATCCATGTCGTCTGACACACCCTTGTAGTTGTCTTTGTGTGCAACCGATATGGCTTTGTTGATGAGTGCTGGTTTAAGTTCTAGTTCTTCTGCAAGTGCCCTTACAGTGTCCTTCAATCCTGATTTAAGATCGTCGACTTCTCCGAGAACTTGTGAACCTTGGTTTATAATTTGTATTAGTTTTTGTTTTTCTGCTTCGTTGAAATTTCGCATTTTTTCTCCTTTTTACTATTATACTTTATGATTGGAGTAAAAGCAATTATTTTTTAGGCTTTGTAGAAACTCTAATTGGCTTTTTACCAGTGCCACCTGTATCTTTACCACCTCTACCTGCTTTTCGCTGTGCGGCTCTTTTTCTTGATACTGCTGACTTTTTCTGCTTTTTTGACATTGAACGTGCCTTTGATGCCGGCACACATTTTGCATAACCTCTTTTAGAACCTGAAGTACCACACTCAGGATGGCCTCCACCTTTCTTTTTCTTGGCTATGTTCACCCATTTTTGTTTGAACCATTTACGCAATCCACCTTGGTACTTTCTTTCATTTAGTATCAAGTCGCCACAGTTTATACAAAAATCAAAATCATCAACTAAGGCTGATAAGTCATAATCAGGTTTTATTGCACCATGTTTCTTTTTTGCAATCATATCCATTTGCAGTGCGACCTTAAAATCATAGTCAGTGACATCTTTTGTTCTGTGTGTGTAAATTTTTACCAAAACTTCATCGTAGAAGACTCCTAAGTCTGCATGATGGTCTAGTTCTTCTTGTGGCTTTATTGTGTCAATCAAAAACTTCACTACCTGGAAGTAATCTTCAAACTTATATCTTTTTTGTAAACTGTTATCTTTGTATTCCCAATCAGGTAGGTATTTCTCTCTAAGTTTTTCAATAGTATCTTTGTCTAAATTTTGGTATTCTCTATCAGCAGATTCATCTATTTGTGATCCCATCATTTGCACTGACTTGTCAGCAAAATGTTCAACGTTGGCAAGTCCTCGGCTACCTGCTGATACTGGAGACTGAATCTGTTCTCCCGAACTTACGTGTCCTCTTTGTTTTAGATGCGCTAGGTTCTGATAGTATTGTTTAAAATTCCAAGGTATAGTCATATCAATATTTATTTCCAGAGAACCATCTTAAATCGTTCTTTTTCTATACCAAAAAAATTAGTTTTGTAATCACTTTGTTCAAAAAAGCCTAAATGGTGCCACTCTGACTTTTTGTCCAATAGTCGTAGAGCCATTTCATCAAAATCTTGTGCCTGTAAAAAATCATCCATGTATTTTTTCTTTTCCTGTATTTCTTCAAAATTAAAACTGTCCCACTCCCAATGTAACACTTCAAACACGTTACCCTCGGCATCTGCATAGTCTATTGAAAAGTCCAATCCCCATTTAGGTCTTATTTGCAAGACTTTATGAACCAAAGGACATTTCTCAGCAAATTCTTCCATTTGTTCTTTTGCCGCACCTGTAAATCCTTTTCTTTCAAAAATCACTGCGTGATTTATATGGCAACCTCTGTCTGTTGGCTCGGAAGTGAACCAATCTTCTTTCAACACCCAGTGGCTTGTTCTAACCTTTTTAATTTTGTAGTCCATTTTTTTGGCATATAATCTTTCAAGATTAGTAAGATCGAAACCATTCTGGTCAAAGGTATCTATTGTTCCTGGTAAGTTTTTAACAAAGTTGTCAGAAAGAATTGCTTTTATTCGTTGATCGTAATATGGATTTGGATTAAATTTATTTTGGGTTAATGTGATTTTCATCACACGTACTTATTACTTTTTCTTCTTAGGCTTACCCATTCTCCAACCACCACCCATTTTTTTGTACTCTTTGGCGGCGTATGCGTTTGCATATGCAGATGGATAAACATCAAATTTGGATCTTGCTTTGGCCTTTGCTCTGGACCATTTTTCGGGAGAAGTTGGTACAGGCTTCTTTTTTGCTTCTGATAAGTCATCGGTGTATTCTACTTCCATGTTCTCTTCGACCATGTCACCTAAAACTTTTAAAATAGCATCTTTGTCAGCCATTGTTTGTACTTGAACTCTATCAAATTTTTCATCGGTAGGACTTACTTCTGCAGGAATACCTGCGTCCTGTAACATTTTTTCAATTGATTCGGCATCTTTTTCTGTCACCGGCTCTTCTGGAGTAAAATCACCCGCTAAAGTCACTTCGTGTTTTCTTGCTTCTGCTGAACCCTGGTATCCTGAAGCCTCGTCAGTTGCTTGTTCAGTGTCTACTTCTGGTTCCTTTTCCTGTACAACTTCTTCTTCTGCTGGTGCTTCTGCCTTTTCTGCGTCTGCTATAACTTCTTGCGTTTCTGGTGTTTTAATTAAAAATGAATCTTCCTTAACTTCAACTGTGTTATTTGAAAAAGCATTATATAGTTCTGCAAGTTTGTCTGCTTCTGCTTCTTTTACGTATTCTGTTATTTCATTTACAAATGTTTCTTTGAAAGCATCTGAATCCAGTGTTGCTTCTTCTTTTTCCTGTGCTTTTAATTCTGCCAATTGCGCTTCCAATTCTGCAATTTTGTCTAATCTTTTAGATTCTTCTGTAACCTCTTTTTTAATTTGTGTTGAAATTGATTCATCTGCATCTGATTCTTTTATGGCTTTTGTTATTATAGACTCTGCGCTTGATTCTTTTGTGATCGACTCAACCAACTTCTCTGCTTTAGCAGAAACTTTTGGTTCCTCTTGGTACTCTTTTATTCCGGCTAGTTTTGCGATGTCAGCCAGTGAAACTTCTTTGTCATCTAATATTCTTGGCTCTTGTCTAGCCGCTTCCATAAGAGATGCACGTTCTTCTTCCTTAGTCATGTTGCTCATTGCGTTCAAACGAGCGACTAGGTCTGCGAAACTGTTTTCTTTTTTGGGTTTTTTACTTGCCATTTGATTTATTTAGTAGTGTTACTGTTTTATTTAAGTTGTTGATTAAGCAGTACAGCGAGTTTTGACTCATACGCTAAACCTTCTGTTGGCATGAATTTACTATATTTGTCCTGCATTGCTTTCACAAAGTTTAAATCTTTGCCTGAACTTAGTCTTACTTTTACTGCTGAAATATCATTTTTAATCATTTGTGCTAGTTCTTCATTACCTGCATCAGTTGCCATTTTGTAAGCAGTATTCATGGCCTTCATTGCAGGCACACTATTATCTAAAGCATTAATCATGGATCCAGCGCCGGCCATTGTACCAACAATTATTCCAGCGGCCGCCAATTTTTGAAGTGTGTCTTTAAGTCCTTCGTCGATTTCATCGTCTTTCAAATACTTGTCTTTAATTTTACCTATTTCTTGATGACTAGCACCTTTGCCTGCGGCACTTTGTATGGCTTTCATACCTGCTTTGCCGTATTTTTTAACACCCGCTCTGTACATGATACCGCTTTCGTTTTTAGGAAATATTTCTTTCATCTCTGTGTTTACGAAACTAGGTACTCTGTCCAAGTAGGTTTGTGCCATGGCCTTCAAATTGTCACTGTTGTTCATGATGGCTTTTGCCATGTCCGAACCGTAGTTTAGATAACTTTCTGCTTTGCCCAATATAGGAAAAGGATTGCCTCTGAATTCGTACTTGTCCTCGCCCATTGCTTGTTTGGTTGCTGTGGCATACATCACTGCGTCTGCATCTTTACCATATCTTTTCTTGAATCCTGCTTTGTCTTTCTTCATTGCTTTAACAATTTTTTCTCTTTTGTTCATTTCGCCCTTGGTCATGCTTCTACCTGATGTGCTGTGTTCGCCACCATGTTTTTCACCAACATCTATTCTTTGTCCTTTGTATCTCGGTTGGTCATCAAAGTCTTTGTCTAACACAGGTGGTTCTTTACGCATTTTTTTTGACATTTCTTTTTCCACGTCATTAACTCTTTTGCCAAGGATCCTCATCATGCCTGGTTTTGTGTCTGTGTCATCTAGATCAGTTTCTTTGGCCAATATCTCGTCTATGTTTTTTTTGATAATTTCTTTGTGTTTTGAAAATGTTGATCCGTCTAGGTCTTCTCTGTATGGAGATAGTTTTTGATATTCTTCATAGTTGTACGCACCCTGTAGATAATCAGCGGCCTTATTCAGTTTGCTTTGCACCCAACCTTCTAGGTCATCACCTTTGTCTATCATCTGCATAAGTTGTATTGCATACTTGGCAGTGTGATACAATGTGCTTTTGCTCATGTGTCCTTCGCCTGCGTCATCATATAACCCTGCTTTTTCACCCATCATGTAACCGTGTACTTTTTTAACATAGTCACCTGCTAGGTCAATCTTCTTGGCCACCCAAGACTCCATTTCCTGTTCGTCTTTAAGTAGGTTGTGTAGTTTGATTGCGTGTTGCCCTATTTTTAGCAACTGATTCAGGGCCATACTTGCTTCGTATGTGTCTGCTTGTACCGGATGATTGATTTCTTTTAAACGCATATGTGTATTTATTCAGCCAATATTATTTTTTTGATTGCTCTTGAACCGTCTACATTCTCTTCTAATTCAGCCTTGCTTTTGATACACTGGTATTTGACCCCTGCTGAAAACTGTCTCTCTGCTGTTCTTTTACCTCGTAAACATGCACTCATAGAGTCTTGAATACGATGTTCTTTGATCTCACCATGTACTATCATTAATAAAGCAACAACTGTTTCAATCATTAGTGTCCGTTTTGTATCTGTCTATCAGCGTCTTTCAGTGCTTCAATATCGCCGATCATTTTGTCAACTTGTTTTCTTAAAAATTCAATATTAACTTTNTTGGTCATGTTGTTTTCTAACACGCCTTCCATCTTGTCAACTGTTTTGTAAAGTTCTTCAATAAGCATGAATTGTTCAAGGTCGTTTTGTGACTGACCCAATTCACCTCTTGGATATTTTATCCTGAATTCTGTGTTTTCTTCCATCTCTTTTTTCATTAATGTAAGCGAAGTGGAATGTTGATTCAATTTTTCTGTGATTCCAAAGTATGCCCACACGCCAACGCCCACTGCACCTATAATTGCAATCATATTTCTTATTGGCATACTGATACTAGTGTTGTCGTTGATATCCAATCTTTTCATTATTTTTTCTTAGCCTTTGTTTTTTTCTTCATGCTGTTGATATATTTTCTATAGATCGCCGCTGGTCCTGATTTGCCTGCCGCTCTCGCTCTCTGTTCCATTGCCACTGCGGCCTGTATCTTGTGTGCGTGTGATCTACCGCTCTTTCGGATTTTTGTTACACTGGCTCTTGCTGTGGCCTCGTCTTTGAATCCTAGTCCGTGGATAGTGCCTTTTGGATCTTCATCTGTGTAAAGGTCACTATGTTTTTTGCTTTTCCTCTTTTGTCCTTTTTTACGTGGTATTCTTTTTCCTTCAGCCAGTGCTTCGTTTACGTCGACACTACCGTGCCTTGCCGCCAGTGTAGGATTTCCGGCTCTCATCAGTTCTCCCCAGACTGTCATGTTAGTCGCACAGTTTTTAACTTGGTTGTAAGTGTCTTCGTCTTTTTTGATTTCTTCTATGCCCTGTGCCTTGGATTCGATGTTACACTGCGGCGGAATAGTAAATCCAAAATTAGATGCCGCTGAATATAGTACTCCGTGAATGTGTTGGAATCCATCTCCACCACCTGACACTAATGTGCCAAATACTTTGTTATAAAATGGTTGATACTTGTTGTCTTTGGCCCAACTGTATATAAAGTCAAGTCTTTCCAACATGGCCTGGATATGACAACTATGTGTGCCCCACCAAATTGGAGTAGCAAAAATTACTCCGTCCATGTCGAACATCTTCATGATATAAGGTTTAAGTTCATCATTTACATCATCAGTTGATCCTTCGTAGTCAAGATCTCTCAATGTGACTATCTCACATTCATGTCCAAGTTTATCAAAGGCCAGTTGTAACATTTTGCAAACAGCAAAAGTATTTGATTCTGCATCTGCCTTTAAACTACCATTGAATATTAAAAATTTCATTCTTCTAAAGCATCCATTAATTCGTCTTCACATCTGCAATATTTACAGACTTCTATTTCGTATTCCTTCGCACCTTCTACTGCATAAGTTTTTTCAGTTCTTGTTAACACTTTTCCTTCGTGGCACTCGTTGCCACAATTTAAACAGTAACTCATCTTCTCACAAATCCTGGCCCGCCAAACAAACTTACTCCTGGTAAATTATGTGCGCCTTTTGCCGTGCCATCTTTCTTTTTTGGTTGAACAATCTTAGGCAACTTTGGTGCCTTAGTGCCTGATTTTCCAGGCGTGCCTGTATATGATTTCTTGAACCTATCAGGTCCTATTGCGATATGTGGACTGACTACAGATGCAATATTGCCAGCAGAAGTGGCGCCGGCAGTGGCCTGTTCTCTAATGATTATTTCGCAGATTCTCATATTGAAGGTATTTATCTGATAGTTTTTTAAACCTTTGGTAGTGTCCAAACAACACATAGCCAATGGTATTTGGATCACCGATGTACAAGTTATGTTTTTTATAAAAGGTCCTTTCTAGCGTTACATCACCACCTGCGAAGTACGTGTATAATAAATTTTTAGTCTGCCTATCCTTAAACCAATAATTGCGATGTTCTATGCAGTTGAAAAGACGTGATCTGTGTTTGTAAAATTTCTTTATAAATTTAAATTTGTTTTGTTTTTGCTGTTCAAATTTAACTTTTTGATACCACTTCTTATGAAATGTTGTTATGTCTTTCATAATCTTGGTTGGAGTAATTAAAACGTATGGAACACACACCATTGTGCTTTTTGTGATGAATCCGTTTGTATGATTAGAGTCCCTATTATAAAATTCGATTTTTACTTTGACTTTATCTTTTTTCTTTAGATTAAACTTTTTTATGCGATAGAATTTATATTCAACATTAGCATCTATTTGTGGGTCAACCATTTGCACATTTGGGTCTAGTAAATTGCTGACTTTTTTTGGAAAAATAAAATCAAAGTTGTCTTTGTTTGATAATAAACTTTTTAGTGTGGATTTATCAACAGTATTTTTTAAGGTAAATTCATCTAGAAAATATTCATCAGCAAAGAGCCTTACTGTTGGTGCTTTTTTAAAAATGTTACAAAGAAAACCTAAACTTAAAATTACGTCCATATCCAGTAGTTATCTGGATTTTTTCCTACCGGATTTCATGTTGGCACACCAGTGATACATCTTTCTTCTTTCACCACTTGATTTTTTTGCCTTTGCTCTTAAACTTGTAACTGAGCCTTTACAACTTGCTCCTGCCCTTTTGACCCGCCCAGGCCTACTTTTACCTTTGACTTTTTTGTCGGCAAAATTTTCTTGGAACTGTTTCCATTCTTCGCCTATTGTTTTTGGCTTGCCTTTACCTAGGCCTAATTTTTTTACGTTCATGTATTCGCCACCTACAGGCACGTCTTTTGTGGCGTTTTGTTTTGTTACTATGCCAACACCAGCGGCCTCTTCCTTAACACAATTAGGAACCATTTTGTTGCCTTTTTTCTTATAACCTTTTTGTTGATATCCATGCCAGCAGGTACCTCTCGCTTCATTCCTTTGTGTGACTGGCGGCACTTTAGATCTTTGATCATCTTTTGGATCAGTTTCTCTTGCTCCTCTTTCTTTCGCGGCCTTGGTCAATCTTCCTTTAACTAAGTTGCCTGTTTTAGTAAAATATGTGCCTGGTGGTGCTTCCTTGGTTTCACCTACTTCGTTTGCTCTATTATTTGCTTTGTTTTTGAAATCGAATCTGTTGTTTGGACCACGGCCTGGCTTGTGGACAAGGCCAAGTGTGTCTATGCTAGATGGCATGATTATGAACTCTTTAATTTTCATTTTTTCTTTTTCTTTCTTCCTGCGCAGTGGGCCTTCTGTGAGAAGCCTTTTGGATTGTTGCAGTTGATAGACTTCTTATATTTTTTACTCCAACTTTTACCTTCTCCTACTCTAAACGGATAGGCCATCATNCTGTGGTATCCTAGGTTTGATTTTCTCTTTTTTGCTCTGCTACTATATTTGTCTATTATTTTATTGATGTCAGGCTGTAACAAATTACGATCTGTGGTGTATAAGATCTCTCGAATTTTCATTTTATTTTCTTTTGGCTTTTCTTTTCACACAGTTGGGCACACGTTTCTTTGAGAAAGGATGTATTTTGAATCCTTTACGTTCATATCCTTTCCAGCATCTAGTACCTTCTGTGATTTCCCATGTTTTCATAAAGGTATTTATTGGAATGTAGTTTGCTGATTGATGTGCTTTGCAAGTGCTTTTGCGTAACTTAGGTTATGTTCTACACCAAAATGCTTCCCATCACTTGCTTTAGGGTAAGGATCTGAATCAAAGTATGGTAGCATGTGCTTTTTAATATTTGTAAGCATCATTAAATTGTGTTCACTGCGTTGATAGGTACTGACCATAATATTATCATGAACACTTTCTAGCCAGGCAGGAAAACACATCGACAGATTCACAATGGAATGTTCTTCTCCGTGGAAAATTAAATGTTTGTTGCGTTCATCCACAGCACCTATGTGTTCAATCTTTCCATTATCAATAGATTGTCTTCTGAACGAATGTGGGAATAGCGCCAAAATTGTTTTGGCTTTGTAATTTTTTACATAGTATTCCATGAATGCAGTCATCTCATTGTAGTTTGATCCTGGTATTCCAAAATTCTTCACGTTGAGTCCTAGTTCTTTGCCTAAAAAATATGGCCAAGTTTCGTTATGGTCTAAAAAAACTCCATACGTTTGACTACAACCAAAACATGCGATATCACAGTCTTGTATGGCATCTCTGAACTTTGCTTTTGCTGGTTCAAATTGTCCGATCAACTTTTGTTCCTGTAGTTGCAGTGTCCACGTGCCGTTAAGATTCAAATCAACTGTTTGTAGAGTGTGATCATCAACGTAAGGATTATCATGCACTTGAAAGTTGCCAAATTCATTTATTTTCAAATTGATACCATTTACACTTACTTTTTCTATCTGTACTTTTTGTATGTGATCTTTTTTTACTAAATCTATGTTTTTTCCAGTTTTGATTATTTTTAGTTCGAATACTTTTGGCGTTTCAAATTGTTTCTTTATAACCAAATTTTTATCGATAAGATCATCAAATACTAATTCATCACTGCAATATATTTTTAGGTGGGCAGGAACAGAAGTGTGTTCTGTTTTCAGCGATATTTCTAAAAAGTTCATCAATTATTTTTTAGATTTTGGCATTGGGTTCTCGCCAGTCATTTTTGGACGGCTGAACCAAAGTTTGAACCATTCTTGGGAACCAGGTTCGATGTTATGCTTTCTTTGATATTTTGCTTTCTCCGTGCCTGTGATAGAAGGATTTTCTTTTATATTAGTGGAGTGCCCTACGCCGGCCAGCCTTTTGAGGGTATCAAGATCCATTTTCCTCTCTCCATTTTGCTTTCAACTGTGCGTCAGTGAAAGGAGGTTTTCCACCTTTGTTCAATGAGCCATATACTTTGGCGTTGCCTGGAGCAAGTTTTTCTACCTTTCCGCCTTTGGCCAAGAACTCTTTCATCAATCTTTCTCTTTCGGCCTTCTTTTGTTCCGGAGACGGTCCTTCTTCTTTGTTCCAAATACCTGCTTCGTAGTTTCTATTGATTCCCTCGTATCTTGCCATAATCTTGTAATCCCTTCTCTACTTTAGTTAGCGGATCTCGATTGGCCTGATATAAAATTCCATGACCGCCAGCATTCTCCCAACGTTCAATGTTGACTGGTCTATCATCTATGAGGATGTTTGGTGTCCCGGAGGCCTTGTCTTTGGCGTAGGTTTCTTTCCTACCGGTAACCACTATCTCGTCTGGCTTTTCGATGTTATTTGAGATCCATATTTTTTTATACTTGCCGGAGTTCTCATTGTCACCTCTAAGTGGTGATGTGTTTATTGAAAATTTTCCACCAGTGAATTTCTTTACAAGTTGTATTAGGTCATCTGCGGATTTAAATTTAGGCAATGTTGCAAAGAAATCAGTACCTGTTATCCTGTTGATCACTTCTGCTTTGAGATCTTTTGTTTTATCAGATGTAAGTTCCTTCCAATGACTCACACCATACAGTTTTTCGACCCCGCCAAAGAAATCAGCCAGTACTCCATCCATGTCAAGATACACTGTAGGTTTACCATCCATATCTTCATTATACAACTTTTCGTTGTTGACTGCAACCTTTTGTCCCATCTTGGACTTGATCTTCATGAAAAGTTTGGCACTAACTTTACCACCCATTACAATTTTACTAAAATTTTCAAAATCATCTGCCTGGGCGTACTCTCTTGCCTTGCTGGCACTCACACCCGACATACCTTCAGCATCAGGATCACGCTGTCCGGCACTTACCACACTTATGCTGTCAAAGTTGTAAAGAATGTTGCCTGACTTGTCAGGTTTGTTGTTGTATTGGTCAAGCAGTTTTGTGAAATTTTGTACCCGATCACTGCCAGCAACCATTACAACTTTTGTTCTGCCTTCATCCTGTAGTTTTTGTAGAACTTGCACTATTGTCTTTACGCCAGCATCTCCAAATACAACTTTGTCTTTGCCATACACGCCTTCAATGTAATCTAACTTCTCTTGAAAACTTAAAGGATCAGTGGCATTGTTTTGTGTATGACTTAAAAAAATAAAAGGTCTGCCATTCAATTTTGTGGCAAGATCCTGCACTTGTTTTATAAGTTTTTGGTGTGCAACTGTGGGTGGGTTAAATCTTCCAAAAGCAAATACGGCTATGTTGCCTTCGTCTTCGTTAAGAAATAGTTCCTTTAACAACATCGTATTCTCCTGCCTCTATTTTTTCTTGTTCTTCGTCAGCCATGTCTTTTGCAATTTGTTGGCGTAATTCTTTTGGAAACATATCAGCAACGTCTTGATCAGGAGAACCAAATTCTTTTACATATTTTCTTGCCGCTTCGTCAACGAGATACATCCATAATTTAGGAGCCATCTCATGATTGTAAACTCCTCTTTTTATTTTTCTTTTAATATTTGCTATAATTGGCATGAACTTTTTTCTGTATAGATCTTCATCATTGTTGATGAACAACTTCAACTCGTTCATTGCATCAGAGTCTACGGCTTCTTTAATAAATTGGACTGCCCTTACCATTTTCTGCAACTCCAGTATCTTGCCTTTGTTTTTGGACCTGGATTAGCACAGTTGTGTCTTGCTCTGAAACTTCTACGTCTTGCTGGATCGGACTTTCTGATACGCATTGTTTTTTGTCCTAATTTTTTGGCAGAAGTTCCACCGTGACCAAAGTTAACTTTTTTTACGTTGCCTGATTTTGGATCTTTTACAAATACTTTGAATTTTTTTACATCGCCTCTCATAGGCTTGTTTAGTTTGACTTTTCTACCTCTATATTCCGCTTCCCATATTTCATCCTCTGGAAAACCTAACACTCCTAACACTTCTTCAAAATCTTCATCTTCTTCGATATTGAATTCATCTGCTTCTGGGAATGGTTGATACTCCGGTGCTTTGGCTATGCTGTCTAAACGTGATATAAGTGTTTTAATGTCTTCGTAGGTGTTCATATGCAGTATTTATTAATACAGGTTCTCTAGCAACCACATGTAAAAAGGTGATTCAAAAACCAATGTCCAGGTGCCGTTATGCCCCATAGCAGTGACATTTTTTATTGATTTGTCTGGAGTTTGTCCTTTTTGGACCTGTTGTGAGTACCATGGTTCGGGATATTCTGGAGCATAAACTCCTTCATAAACTAATGAACCTATATTGATTTCGTCAATTTCTATGCTTTTAATGTGTAACAATTGATCTTTTATAATTTTGTTATCATTATCTAGAATTGTTTGGGTGGGATCTTTTCCTGTACGTTTGATAGTGAAATTGTATTTTTGTCCTTCTTCTAATTGTTCTTCAAATTCAATTAAGGTAGGATTTTTTTCTGTGCCTGTAATTTTATCTTTGTAAAATGATTTATTGTTTACGAATATCTCAGCACCTGGAGCCTTATCCCAATGTGTGCTATATAATTCTATTTTAAATTTTAGTTTTTCAGACGCCATACGTAAATTCTAAACCTGCTTTAGTACCGATATACGGTTTATTTACATCCGATCTTGACAGTTCTATTGTCATCGTGGTTCCTTCCACAACTACCTTTAGATACTTGTCCGATTTGGATAAAACATCAGCAGTTTTAGTTTTTCCGTTGTCTGTGCAAGTTATTGTTATCTGTTCCATGCTTAGTATAATTGTATACTATAATGGCAGATTGTCAATTGATTAATTATTATATAGGATTTTACTTACTGCGCCGGCAGTATTATCGGTGCATTTTGCTCTTACCCAAACAAAGTTTCCTGTAAAGTTTACAGAACTTATTGTGGTGCTTTGATCCGTTGTAAATGTCGTGCCGTCAATATCAAAGTAGTCATCTTCTGTAGGAGTTGTTGCCAGTGAACCTTGCATTTTGATTGAACCGGTGCAACTGGTGGTGACATGATAAGCAACGGTATGGTTTCCATCTGTCTGGGAGTAGTAACCATCTCCTTTGAATTTGTCAGTGACAAATCCTGAATAAGTTAAAACTGTGTCTGTGGATCCATCTGATGTTTCTGCTGTCACAGTTTCTTCAACTGTAATAAATGTACCATTGCTATCTACACTTTTCACAGTAAACGTGGCATTGTTACTTGTGGTGCCTGTGATTGTGATTAAATCCCTAACTGAAAGAGCGGCTAGGCTAGTTGAAGCGGCCGCAATCTTGTTTGTGCCACTGGTGCTTGTAAATGTGCAACCTTCAGTCACTGTTATTGCTGACTTGAAAGTTTTTTGTCCAGATATCGTTAAACTTGTTTGTGCCATATGCTGTTATTTATTGTTCTTTGCGGGTCTTGAATCTTTCGGTTTTAGGAGCAAGTCCATACACAGCCGCTAACTCTACGGGTAACATACCATCAATTAATTTTATTTTTTCATATTTGATTTTTCTCATGGGCACTTTGTAGTCTAAAGACTTTTCCTCGTCCGCCAAACAATAGTTGTCAAATAAATGTTTTACCCTTAGGGTAATTTTTTTATTAACCGGTGATCCCATAAACGTCTTTGTTACTTCTGCTTCTATTAGACTGTCCACTTTAAAAATTTTTTTATCTTTTAATTTAGTTATTATGTCTATCATTTATACTTTCACAAATTTAATTACTCTGTCGACAATATCTTTAGATATCATGTAGATTGGCGTAAGGGCCTTTTCATCTTTTACATAAAAATAAGAATTAACGTCAGCACTCCAAAAGCCATTAAGACTAAGATATGCCTTCAGATTTTTATTTGTTACAGTGGCGTTATCGTCATTTTGTGTCAGATATGACCTTAGCAGTCTCCTTTGTGCGTCACTTAACCTTGTATACATTTTTCTTTTTGTATGGACTTGATAATTGTATTTGCCTAACGGCAATCTTTTACAGACCACCACATCATTTGTAGAAATTGAAAGTTTTGGATCAGTTGATGTTATGTCCACCCAAAAGTCCCAAAATTTGCTGATGGATTCTAAAATTATTTTTTTACTGCTATAAAAAATACAACTTCTGTTTTGTAGTCTGAATTTCATCTGTGATCTGTGTTCCATTAAATATTTTGCAAATCTTACAATATCTGAACTTTGATCCTTATATCTTATTGCTCTAGAAATATAATAGTCGCTTGTTGGGTACAAAATGTTAAGTCCTGGTAATCTAAAAGTTGCTTTGTGTGAATACTTGCCAAAATACAATCTATTATGATGTTTTCGCATTGGCCTTTACTGTCTTAGGTTTGTCTTTTGACACAGGTTTTTTATAGTCAATTTTTATTTTATCATCTTTGATTGCTACTTCTACTCTGCCACCTTCTTGTAGTTCACCAAACAGTATCATTTTTGATAACGGATTCTTAATCTCGTCATCGATAATTCTGCTTAATGGCCTTGCTCCTAGTTTTGCATCAAAACCTTTGTCAATCAGATAGTCCACTGCATCATCCGAGGCATTTACTTCTACACCTTTTTCAATAGTCATTGTGTTAAGTTCTTGTAAAAACTTACCAACAATCTTCTTCATTGTATCCTTGCCTAATTTACTGAACTTGATCACAGCATCCAGTCTATTTCTAAATTCTGGAGGGAAGAATCTTTTCATTGCATCATCATCTTCAGTTCTCTGTGTGTCACCAAATCCTAATGTTGCTTTTTCCATTTCCTCGGCACCCAAGTTTGAGGTCAGGATCAAGGTTATATTTCTGCAGTCTGCCTTTTTACCATTAGAGCCAGTAACTGTACCGTAGTCCATTACTTGTAAAAGCATGTTCGAAACATCTCTGTGTGCTTTTTCAACTTCGTCAAACAGCACAACTGCGTGTGGATTCTTTTCTACTTCATTGATAAACATACCACCACCCATGTTACTATCCTCGTAGCCAACGTATCCTGGCGGTGATCCAATTAATTTGGCAATTGAATGCTTTTCTTGATACTCAGACATGTCGAACCTTAGCAATTCAACTCCTAGTGTTTTAGCAAGTTGCCTTGCAGTCTCAGTTTTTCCGCACCCTGTAGGACCTAAAAACAAGAAACTACCAACAGGTTTGTTTAAACTTTTAAGGCCTGCCCTAGCAACTAAAATTTTATCAGTGATAGTGTTGATTGCCTCGTCCTGTCCAAATACCTGCAGTTTCATTTTTTCTTCTAATGTTTTTAAATTAGTTGCTTGTTTTTGTGATAGTTGTTCAATTGAAATACCTGTGACTTTGCTTACCTCATGTATGATTTCGTCATGATCAATTTTTCCATTTTTGATGCCTTTTAATCTTAGTCTGGCACATGCAGAGTCCATTAGGTCTATTGCCTTGTCTGGTAATTTTTTATCAGCGATAAATTTACTTGAATATTCTACAGCGTCTTCACATGCTTCGTCCGTGATAGTGCAACCATGGAACTTTTCATAATATTGTTTTACACCTTTGATGATCTTGTTACAAGTTTCGTTTGTCGGCTCTCCTATTTGTACCCTTTGAAATCTTCTCATCAGAGCACGATCTTTGTCAAAAAATTTCCTAAATTCTTCCCATGTTGTTGAAGCGATTACTTTTATTGACCCTTTGGTCAATACCGGCTTGATCATCTGTGCTAGATCCACTCCTCCTTGTCCTGTTGAACCTGCACCAACCATCATATGGGCCTCGTCAACGAAAAGTATAGTTTTGCCTTTCTTCTCAAGCGCATTCAAAATTAGTTTTAACCTTTCTTCAAAATCTCCTCTAAACTTTGATCCAGCAATCATTCCAGATACATCAAGACTATAAACTATATGATCCTTCAAGTATTCCGGCACATCCTCTTTGTTTTTTGCTATGCGTCTTGCCAATCCTTCGACCACGGCAGTCTTACCCACTCCTGGGTCACCAACTAATAAAACATTATTTTTATTTCTTCTTGCAAGAGTTTGTTTAATAGTAAGAAGTTCTTCTTCTCTACCGATAACAGGATCAATTTTTTTATCAAAATACTTTTGATTCAAATTCTCCGTATAATTTCTTAATATCTTATCGGCTTGATCTGGTCTTAATTTTTGTTCAGGACCAGAGCCACCAAAAGCAGATTCATCAATAATGTTTTCTGCTGAGACCATATCTGTAATATCATCTTTGTTAACATTAAACTTTTTCAATAAAAATGCACTGTAACTTCTTTTTTCTGCAAAAATACTCAACAGTATATCAATTGGCTTAAGATCTTGTCTTCCTTGAAATAGTGCTTGAGTAAAGGCTCTATTCATAAGTCTTTCTAATGAAGCAGTTTTTCTTGGATTAACGGGTTTTGATTTATCTTTTACAATGATGTCTTTAACTTCGTCATCAAGATAGTTTTCTAGATCCTTTATCAATGCTCCAACATTTACTTTAAAGTCTACTAAAATTGTACCTATGTTTTTATCTTTTACTAAAGCAAGTAACAAATGTTCTATAGTAACGTATTCGTGCCTTCTTGACTCGGCCTCTTTTACTGCTTGTTCGAATATGTGTTCTAGGTCGTCTGTTGATTCAATCATTTTTTTGCTTTCTTCTTAGCCATGTCCCATTTTAATTTTGAGACCCGTTTGTCAAATGTTATGCCATCTATATGGTCTAGTTCATGCTGAAAACATTTACTTTCCAAATTATCTAAATGTTGCATACAAATTTCTCCTTTAACATTCTGCCATCTTACAGTGACTTTTTTTGGTCGTCTAACTTTTAACCATACGCCTGGAAAACTTAAACAACCTTCAACATCCTCGACAGTTTCTTCAGAACTTCTAACTATCAATGGATTCCATAGTATAACAGGTTTTTTAAAAACGTCAAATGATTCATAGCCAATACAGAAAAATCGCTTGGTAATGCCTAGTTGGTTTGCGGCCAATCCAATACCTTTGGATGCAACCATAAGATTGATCATATCTTTTTCAAATCTTTCTATGTCGCTATAACCTTGAATACCTTGTTCAAGATCCACATCAGTGCTGACAGTGTTAAGAGTGTGATATGGATTTATAAAAATTTGCATCATAATCTATTTAAACATTAATGTATAAGTCCGTGCCTATTCCTTCTAATTTGATCTGCCATGTCGTGATTTACATCTCTGTGTCCTTCTTCATCCTTTCGTACTGCTATGACAACATCACGTAATGTTGCATCTTGACTTAGGTTGTAATAATCAATAGCAATTTTGGGTGCCTTTATATTTTCTGTCCTACCTTCATCTATTTCTTTAAGATATTCTGTGTAACTTATACAGGCTTGTTCTTCAAAATAACCTACCATCCTATGGGCGCATTGCGGAAAAAATATGTATAAGAACATATAGAAGTGCCAGAAAATAAATTGCGCTGTGATAATCATCCAACGTTCAAACCAATTAGGTTTTGCAATTCTAATAAAAATCATTAGATGCATACGTTCATTTTCTGCTTCTGCTAATAAAGTTTTGATCCACCCTCGGTCATCTGGCTTCATTTTACGTAAACTTCTTAAATGATTCCACATACCTGCGACCATACCAGGCACACCAGCAATGGTCTCTAATACAACTGCTCTGTGTCCATACCTCTTCTTGAAAAAGGTGTCTGCTGTCCACCTTAAGAACATTGTAATTCTATATGCCACTTTATCTGAAAAGTTTACTGGAGTTTTCATAAGTCTTTTATTTTATTTAATTCTGATTCATTAAGTTTAGGTATAGTGACATGTATTTTGATATACATGTTACCACGTATCGACAAAGTCTCATGGACCGGCATTCCTTTGCTTTTTAATTGTAAAACACTTCCTGGTTGAGTACCAGCAGGCACATGTACCTTTACAACATTGTCCTGTAAATCACGTATAGTAAATTCACAACCTCTCATGGCCTGAAAAGCATCTATCCTTTTGTCCGTCCATAAATCATTTCCTTTTCGTGTAAAGCCATCAGAATCTAACACTGTTACTCGGATCAATAAATTTCCTCTTGGCAAATTTTTATCAGTGTCATCACCCAGTCCAGCATATTTGAACACAACTCCACTTTGCACTCCTGCTCCTATCTTCACATCTACTATCTCATCTCGACCACTAGGCAGTTTTACACTTATTGTTCTTTTAACACTTTGCATCACTTCTTTAATACTAAGATTAATCCTTATTGAAACATCTTTATTGTTTCTTGGCCTTGCCCTGTAATTAGGTCTACGTCCCATTCCACCCATGCCACTCATAAATTCTTCAAAGAAATCACCTCCAAAAAATTCATCAAAGTTTCCTGATGTGAATCGGAAACCAGAACCTTGTCCGCCAAAGTTACTACCATACTTTCTCAGTGTATCGTATTCTTGTCTTTTACTTTTGTTTTTAAGGGTATCGTATGCTTCGTTGGCCTCTTTAAATTTTAATTCATTTCCACCTCGGTCAGGGTGATGCTTTACGGCCAGTTTCCTAAATGCTTTTTTTATTTCATCCGCAGATGCATCCTCGGATACCCCAAGAATTTTATAATAGTCTTTCATTAATTTATTTTACTACAGATTGGAAATCTGTCAATGTTATTTGATTTTTTTGCTAGATCCAGTGTACAATCCGAACCATGCCGCCCCGGCACCTACCACAATACTAATTAATCCTGATTGTTCCATTGTAGGACTTGGTAAGTTCATGTACCAAATGACACACTTGTATAGTAGAACTATGTAAACTGTTAAGAATAATCTTGGAAATATTCTCCAAGCATCAACGGCTCTTGCCAGATGTATAAGTTTTGCATATGGATTAGGACCAAGATCTTTTGCACTTGAGTCTACTTCTAGTTCAAGTTTTACTTTTTTACTTGCTTGGTTTTTGTCTGCTGGAACTACTAATTTATCTTCTTTCAACTCGGCCATTATTCTACGCCTTCTATCTTGCTATTTCTTTTTCTGTGACCATTCCATGCCACAAAGCCACCTATCCTTAGTGAATAGTATGATAGATAATTCATAACATAAAATCCATTTACATTAATGTTTATATCTCTGAATATTTGATCTGCTCTTGCTTGGCTTATAATACCCATTGTAGATTTTTTGTTTTTACATAAAAGTGTTTGATACTTGTATGCATAATCATGCACAAGTCCGCCGACAAGTAAAACACCAACCGGAGAAAAGAATGTTCTTAAAAATTTAGGAATACTTGCACCATCAAAAGTAAATCCTGCTGGAATCACATAATCTATCCCGTCTATTGTGTAGTGCCAGTCTTTTGTAATTTGCCAATTACGTGTTGATAGCAACCACATCACTATACCTTTCCAAAAACCTTTGCCCTTGGTAGCAATTTTTATTGGTTTCAAATGTGGCAGTTCTGTGTAAGAAAATTTAAGTTTTGTTTTCTTTCTTTTGTCTGTGAAGTTGATAATTGCGCCAATTATTACAACTGCTATCAGTACGGTCCATTGCCAAAATTTTGTTGCTAGTGCTACTATAAATTCCATAAGTTCCTTATTATATAGGAGTATTTAGCAAATATACTATGCTAAAAAAGTAAACACGGTACAAAACACCTTTTCATTATGGGTGTTGGTGCCGCAGTGTATCTGTGTTCGGTCAAAAGTAAAGGCAGAACCTTCCTGCCAATCCACTATTTTTTCAACAGTGAGACCGTGAAGGTTTTCATATGGAATGTGATCCATGTATTTTTTGTGTATATTTTTATCGAATGGTTTATTATTAAGGTTTTTTATCTTACTGTAATCGTAGTGTCTTCCGTCTACCTTTTTTCTTTTTTCTATAAGTTCGTCCAGCAATGCCCTAATTTTTGAATCATTGGTTTTGTATTCTCTCATATCGGGAATATATATTTTTTCTGTTCCAAGGTTCAATGTATACTCATATTGTGGAATTTCTTTCTTGCTAAACTTACCGCTGGGACCATACCAGTGGTTGTCAAAAATAACAGTAGATGATGGGCCTGAAATTTTTAAGGGAAATATTATGACCTTGTAAAGGTTGTCTTCACCGTTGGCACTGTCCACGTGTAATCTAAACGCACCCTTTGCCTTAAAAAATATTACTTCTTCGACTTTATATGCTTTGTCTAGCACATGGTCCAATGCATTTTTGATAGTGGCCCGTGGCCAGTCTTTGTCATCAAACTTTGGCGTCTTTGAGGTGACATCTGGTCTAACGTCAAGATATTGGTCTTTTTGGTCTAGCCAGTTGCAGATTTGTTGTCTTTGGCTTGAAGAAATGACATCATCAATTACTCTTGTTGCCATTTTCTCCTTCATAGTATTTTTTATATTCCTGCAATAGATTATTCGTCTCTTGTAATTTTTGTCTAATCTGAGCGAAATTTCTTGCTAACACTTGGAAGTCTTTGTCAGTGATGCCAAACAGCACAGGATCTATTCCGGCCTCTTCAAGTTTCTTGAATACTTCTTCGGCATTTTCACTTGTTATTATGATCCATTTTATCTGTTCCATCTGCAGAGGAGTAGGCATAGGGTAGTCTAATTTTTCTCTCGGCTTTTCAACTGAGAATATCTTAATCTTTTTCTCCCCACCGATGCTACAACCGGTCAGTAAAAGTATAGATAATATTGCTAAAATTTTATTCATAGTGTACAAAGTTTGGATTTGCAAGTGCAGGGCACTCAGGATTAATTTGTGACTTCAGGGTGGCCTTCAATTCTTCTTCGGTGTGTTCTGCACCTGATGCCAACTCAATACATCTAGCCGCGTTCTTGCCACCTTTGTTAATGATTCTTTCCATTGACTCTGTCCTTTTGATTGAAAGTTTTCCTATGTCTCTATTCTTTTTAGTAAATCTTTTATCAAGATCATCTAGGTCTTTTTTGAATGTGCCTACTAGCAAATTAAGTTTTTTATTGCTCTCCATTATTGCTTGAAAATCTTTTTTCTGTTGTTCAAGGACTTTTGTTTGTTCTGAGATTGCAGTTTCCAGTTTTACTTGATTTGCTTTCAAAACAGCATTGTCGGATCTTAGTTTCATCACATACATGCCTGCTCCTGCCAGTCCAGTAATCATAAGGACTGTTATTAGCATCTTAATTTTTCCAAATATCATGATAATATTTATCGGCGTATATTATGAATTAAATATTGTTCATGGAACAACAAAAAGTTTTATCCCCATTACGTGATAAAAAGTACGGTGGAGCATGGAGTATTCATGACATTGAATCTGTAAATTTTATAAAGAATATACACACTAAGCAAGGGGATCGTAGAAAGTTTTTAACAGAGTATAAGGACTGGATCCAAGAAGGAAAAAAATTTTCGGGCCTCGAAAATTATAAGCACGTTGATTTCAGTGCTGGTACCACAGAAACTTTCATGCATTTTTATTTAGGCCACTTAGACAAAAGATTAAGATTATTGAAAGGTGAATATTTTTTTCAGTTGGCTTGTGGCCCGCAATTATTTCAACAATGTTTTAGTTCTTGATCATAATGACATAGCCAAGGGAGATGTTGTAGTAATGAGTTGTCCATTCTCAAACACAGGCAATATACCTGAAAATTTTTATTCAATACTCGACAGATGCGAGGCATTGCAGGTTCCGGTAATGCTGGATATGGCTTACATAAACATATCAAATATACAAGAACTTAATTTGGAATATAAGTGTATTGAGGTAATATGCACATCGTTAAGCAAGGTGTTTCCTGTAGAACATAACAGAATAGGCATTCGTTTTAGACAAAATTTTTACGATGATACTTTGTTTGCATACAATGAAAACAATTACATAAATTTACAAAGTATTCACATTGGGCACGAACTCATTAAGAAATTCAAAAATAATTGGCTTTATGACAAATATAAAAAAATGCAATCGGATGAGTGCAAAAAATTAGGCTTGGATACGTCGTCTTGCGTGATATTTGGACTTGATAAGAATAATAGATATCCTGAATACGAAAGAGGCACAAAAGTTAATCGTTTATGTTTTGCTAGAAAATGGGATAAAAGAATTATTCTATAAGACCAGGCTTGTATACTGTCTTTCCGTTTTCTTTCATTGCTGTAAGTATAGATTTTCTATTTCCTTCTGCCTTGTATGAAACGTGTACCCAGCCAGAATCGGGTATGCCTGGAGTGTAAAATTCTAATATCAGTTGGTCGAAATCTAAATTTTCTGCTATCCAACTTGCCACATCATAGTTGCTAGTTCCTGGACATTCTATATCTACTGCTTCACCTTTGCAGTGTTGTGAATTGCTTGAACCACCTACCGCCTCATTCAAGGCAGGGCCTCTATAGCCTGAATTGATAACAGTGACTCCAAAATTATTTCTTACAGGTTGCACAACTTTCTCAAAGAGCACTTTTGCATTGTTTAGATGTACATCACCNGGAGTATTGTCTATGCCTTGCCTGATTGCTGTTTGGCTTTTTGTAAATTCTTGTAAAGTAAAGTTCTTTGATAATCTTACCATTTGTACTTACTTAATACCGCAGACTCCCCAGCGTTGCTGAAAATGAATTTGTTTTCATTTGTCTTGGTAATATCGTAAGGTCCAAAGTATTTGGTAAGATGCATGACTTCGGCCATTGAATTGGAATCAATCATGAATGACTTGGTCTCTTTTATTATTGAATCTGTTGACCCAAAATTGTGTATTTCAAATTTCAAAGTTTCATGTTGCCCATTTTTTTTGATGCTCATGATGTTTTCTTCCAGTTTCATTTCCATCATGTCAAATTTATCAAAAAATTTTCTTGTTTCGCCCATTCTTAGACCCTGTATTTTTTGTGTATAAGAATCAGCAGAATTAGGCAATGCCATTAAATTTTCTCCTATAGCATCGACTGGCACAGATCCTTTATGATAGGTATACGTAAAATTTTCTATGTTTGTTAATTTTTTGAGATCATTCAAAAATTCTGTTATAGCAGGGGCCAATTTTTCATCTCTAGGAAATTCTATAAAAACTTTATATTTTCCGTCCTCCATTGTGCCTGGAGTAGCGTCAGCATCTAGTATTGTTTTGTATCCTTTTTCCGCAAACGACTCTAAATCTTTTGCTCCATTTTGACTGTTGCAAGTAAAAGATAAAACACAAACATCTTTGTCTTCTCCCATTTTGCTTTTAAATTGATCTACTGTAAATTGTTTTTCAACTATCCCTTCTAGATCACCTGCTTTCAATCCTTCTTGTATATTCATCTAGATTTCTTCACTTTCTTCTTGGGTGGCTTCTTGGCCTTTTGTGCTGTACTTGAAATTGGCAATAAGTTCTTTTGGCATACGTATTTCTACTACCCATATGTCATGTCCGTCAATTTTACCTTTTACGGTTCCTGGTCTATAATCGTCAGGCTTCTTTATAGGTCTTGGTTTGAATAGGATGTCTTTTTTATAGGTTACTTTACAACCCCTATCAAGTAATCTTTTTCCACCGCTAGGGTCTGGCATTTGATCTTCAGGCCACATGAAACTACAGGTGACAAAATGTCTACTATCTATAGGGCCTTCTAATAATTCTCCATTTTCCCAATTTTTAAAAACATACACGTCCAGTTCATCTATGACTCTTTCGAAATCTTTTAATATTCCTAGACTAGGCGATATTGCGTATAACGACTGTACATTACGGATTATGTCTAAAACATCATGCATGATTATATTTAGTTCAAAAATGCCTAGCGGCAATTATGCTATTATTACTCCGCATGTTGCCCTGTAAATACTTTTATCAAATGTCTCGAAATAAAGACAAAAATTATCACCAAAAAAATCAAAGGAAATCTTATGCTATTTTATAACAGCCTACAAATGCGGCCATTGTTTCAGAGGAAACTTTGGAGAATGATGAAGAAAAAAAGGGTCTACGACAAAAGGATCCGATTATATATGTTGAACGAAAATTGGTTAAGAATAAGAAAACAAAAAGATAGGCGTAGAAGGAGAGTGTTGACAAAAATATGGAAGGCAAAAAGATTGGCAATGTTGAAATATAGGTATAGTAATTATTTTTAGATCTAACTCTTCATGAATTCAGAAATAGCATCTCCATAATATTTTTGGAAATGCGCATAAACTTTTCCGTATTCTATATTTTCATCTACCCCAGGTAGGTTGCACTTTAACACTTTTTGATTTTGTAAATCTAAAACTATTGCGGCTTCGGCCATTTTTCCTGCGCCAATTTTTTTCTTAGACATCTCAACTAATTCGTCAAATTTTTTATCCGGTTTAGCCTTATATTTTACAACTAGATATCTTTTTTTATTGTGTTTAGTACCCATTGCCCAACCAATTCCAAATTGCCCGCACTGCCAATAACAGATACATTAGTTCCATCAACGCCCTCGGCGTGTCTTTATCTTTGATCCCCATGTATATCCAAATTGAACAACTGCATGTTGCTATGGCCCAACCCATCCATTGTGTATCAACATTGGCGTTTGATAATATGAATGCACCGATCATGGCCAAAAGGAAACCCAGCCATCTCCATCCATCTATGTTTTTGTAGTATCGTATCTTCATAACACCATTGTCAAGATTACAAGTACAACGCCAACCGCGGCTAAAAAGTATGCCGGTGCTTTTATTAAAGGTAAATTGTCCAGGAATCTAATTAATTTTTTTATCATGCACTTTGCAGTCTGGCCAGTTTAATCATAACACTTGCTAGATTTATTTCTGGATCTGCAACAAATGAATGATCAACTAGTCCTTGTTTGATTATTAGTATTGCTTTGTCTTGAGAGTCTTCGTCCGTTGAAATTATATCAAGATTATCATACAACCATCTGTATATCTCTTCGCACTCTTCTGGTCTTGCCTGGGCACATACCAGTTTTCTTGCTTCATTAATTTTTCCTGCTTTGAACAGTTCGACCATTTTTAATCTGTAGTCTTGCTGATGAGAGTCACCTTTTGCTGGCGGGACTAGTTTGCCATCACGTGTGTTCATCTGCACCATGTTTATACATTTTCTAAGATCTGGATAAGTTGCTTTTACATAAGTGTCTAATGTATCGATGTCCTGCTCAACCTTCTCTTCAATCAATATCGTAGCCACTCTTGCGGTAAATTCATTCTTGTCAATGGTCTCGATATGGAAGCCTTGACATCTTGAATGCAGTGCAGGAATGATTCTGTTGGGATAGTTGCATGTCAATATGAATCTTGCTGACGTGTGATATGTCTCCATCACGCCACGCAGTGCCGCCTGACCGTTTGGAGTAATATAGTCTGCTTCATCCAACAAAACATACTTGAACGAACCAAATGGCATAATTTGCACAAAGTTGATAATTTTATCTCTCACCGTGTCTACACTGTTTTCTCTCGAAGCGTTTATTTCAAGTATGTCATAGCCATCTACTTTTAGTTCGTTAAAAAGTATTTTTGCAAGTGTTGTCTTACCCACACCAGGAGCACCTGATAATAGTAAGTGCGGGATCGCTCCTTCTTTTATCCATGCGCCGATCTGTAGTCTTTGTGCTTCGTCTCTGACGACGTAGTCTTTCAGTGTGTCCGGTCTATATTTTTCTACCCAAAGTTCTTTCATAATTCATTATACTACATTGGCACATAATACACAATGGCCAAAATAACAGCCACCGTGATTATCACTGCTAATGCAAAAGGTAATATTTGATTCATACTATCTTTGTAGTTGGTTTAGTAAAACTGCGACCATCAAAAGGACAAAGCCTATCGATATTAGTCCTGCTAAAGTCCTTTTAGTTTGTGCTATTGTTTTTGCTTTCTTGGTTATCTTCATTTTCCTCCTTAGTATAACATTGATTGCATAACTGCCCAGTGAGCCACAACACCACTAGTGTCAAGTTTGTAATCAAATTCTTTATCGATGTCCCGTAATATTTTGTTTACTTTTGCCATTGTAAGTCCTACCCTCACAGGAACTTGTAGTGCGTAGATTTTTTTCTTGTTTTTCTTTTTTGCGGCTTGTACCCTATGCCAACCATCTGCCAACACAAAGTATCCGGAGTCTTTTATTGGAGTGACAAGAATAGGTTGGTCACTGCCTTCCTTTGCTAGTTTGGCTATCCACTTTCTTTTTTCTGAATTAAGTGGCCTTTCTACTCCAAGTCCTAGTTCTGCCAGAGTGACTAGTTTTTCTATTGGAACATGGCAGGGTATAGGTTTGTAATCATTTGCCATTCTGGACCTTTTGGATAAGGTGCTTTTCTTAGTTCCCATTCTTTTACGTTGTTTTCTTTGTGCCATTCGTCTACGCATTTAGGACCACAGAAAGGAATAATTTTTCTATGGTCGAATTTAGCATAGTATAAACTATCAAACCAATAAACGCAATCCTTAAAATTGGTTCCACATTTACCACAAGTAAATTCGGTCATTTTTTAGATTTTTTGTATAAGTGAATAGCCGCAGGGGGAGGTGTAGGTTTCTCGGTCCAACCCACAACCGGTGCAATTACTAAGAAAAATAAGAACCAATATGCTGTACCTATTTGACTCAAAAGAACAAATGGTTGTTCCGCCGGCATAGCACCGCAGTACATTAGAAGGAAGAAGTCCGCAACCAAAATCCAAACAAACTGTTTCCAGACTGGTCTATATATAGAACTTCTTATCTTACTAGTGTCTAGCCATGGCAGTAAACCTATTACGCCGATCGCTGACACCATTGCAATTACTCCGCCTAGTTTGTCAGGTATCGCTCTTAGCACTGCGTACCAAGGTAAAAAATACCACTCAGGTACAATATGTGCAGGTGTCACTAACGGATTGGCTTTTATATAGTTGTCAGGGTGTCCAAGATAGTTAGGCATGAAAAATAAAAATGCCGCGAATATTACAATAAAAACTAAAAATGCAAATAAATCCTTTGTTGTGACATAAGGATGAAAACTTACAGTATCTCTAGTGTCTTTTGGTTCAACTCCTGTTGGATTGTTTGATCCGGTCATGTGTAGTGCAATAACATGAAACAACACAACACCCACAATTAGAAATGCTATAAGCCAGTGCAATACATAAAACCTGTTTAATGTTGGATCGTCAACTGCGTAGGCGCCCCATAACCAATGTGTTATAGTTTCACCAATATAAGGTATTGCTCCAAATAAACTTGTTATAACAGTTGCTCCCCAAAAACTCATTTGCCCCCATGGCAAAGTGTATCCTAAAAATGCAGTTGCCACCATTAAGAAATAAATTATTAATCCTAAGATCCACATAAGTTCTCGAGGTGATTTGTAAGAACCAAAATATAATCCGCGGAACATGTGTATATAGACTGCAATAAAGAAAAAGGACGCCAGGTTCATATGCATGTACCTTATCAGCCAACCGTAGTTGACATCACGCATAATTTTTTCAACACTGTCAAATGCTTCTGCCGTAGATGGTTTATAATGCATTCCTAATATTAGGCCTGTTATAATTAGACCTAATAAACAAAATGTCAATATTGCTCCAAAACTCCAAAAGTATGTCAAAGTTTTTGGTACTTGGAAGTCCAAGTATTCGTGCTTGAACATCCTGAATACTGGCAGTCTGTTATCTAGCCAACCTAACACACCTTTGAACGGCGAAGTGTTCTCCGCCACTTTGTTTGTGTTTACTGGTTTATATTTTTTTTCTTCTTCCATTAATCATTTCCCGGTAAACTTGTCATTTGTTGCATACCGCCAGTGTTTACGTAACCTGCTTTTTTAGATGTTTCGTCAGCGGGTCTTTCGTCAGAAACTAATAAAATGTCATTTTCATCAATCATTCTCACTTCAAATTCTTTTCCATTCTTTTTAACTTTGAAAGATCTACTCCATCTGCCGTGAGCCACCAATATCCATTGCCCTACTTTGACGTCTTCCTGTTTGCTACCTACTGCGTACACTTCTGCCCAACGCGGGTGTATGCCAGATTCGGTACCGTCATCGTCAGGTATAATTATTCCCCCGGCAGTTTTGATCTCTCCAAATTTCATGTTTGTTACCAAAACACGTTTCTTTAATGGAGTAATATCATATTCAACGGTGTACTGTCTTCCACCGTGACTGCCAAAACCTTTATTTTGTAAATCTTCTATTTGTCCCATGTCTATAATTATAGTATTTTAGTTGGTTTTTGTCAATATTGTATCAAACTTAGGTCTTAATAAATCAGCAAGATGTTGATGTCCTTTTGGACCAGGATGTCCTCCATCTTTGGAAAGATACATTCTGTTGGCTAAAACATATTCATCAAAACTTGGCCCTGTAAATCTAAAAAAATTTTTCTTATCGATTTGATCTTTTAGTTGTAATACTTCTCTGTCATTGCTTTGATGCTCGTTACCACAGGCATTGTACATGAGGTAAGGTATGTTTTTTAGTTGTAACAACTGTTGTGCCTGCAACATAATGTTGTATTGTCTATATTCTATATGGTCATCATATGCCAAAGGGCGGAAGTTCCTTTCATTAAATTCAACCATCATTGGTGATTTTCCCTGGGCAAATGAATTTAAAAATGATCCAGAACTTGGAATTTCTCTGTACTGAGTAAATTCATTTTTGTTTTTATCTGTCACCACACTCATGTATTCTCTCCTAAATGCATGTGTCCAACCGATCAAAACGAATAAGTCTTTTGTGTCATTAAGATGGATGTAAGTTCTTAATGTTCTTAATATCCCTTCATTGCTGTTGCCATTACGTGCAATGTCAATATACTCCATATCTTTTGATTGTGCTAGATGCCAACCAGCACTTTTGTAAGCGGTGGCGGTAGTTCTTTTGGTGCCTGGACTCATTAGTCCAGGTTGATTTAAAATGTTATAATTATCAAGTGGAATTGAATTGTAGCCATGTGCAAAACTACATCCACAATTTAATAATTTCATTGGGCCTACTATTCCAATCCGTCAAGTGCGGCGTCGATTCCAGTCTTTGGTTTAGTAGTTGTTTTTTTTGACTCAACTGTTTTTGTAATTTTAGGTGCGGCCTTAGGTGCAACTGGTTTTACTGGTTGAGATTCTATTCTAGGTTTTGGTGGAGTTTTTAGTTTTGGAGTATCAATCGCTCTACCTTTTGGAGTTTCATAATATTCTTTCATTACTTGCTCCTTTTGTTTTGCAACCGTACCACCAGGACCAAGCACATCACCACGAGCATTTACTTTCATATTACCAACTGCTCTAACGTTTTCGTTGGCTCCTCTTAATTTTTCTATATCAACCATACGGCCCTGCATGGTTCTATACATTTTTCTTCTTGGTGCTCTAGATATTGGCATACTGTCTCCTTTAATTTTACTTATCATCTCAAAAATTCAGTGTAATCTAAATCGTATATCAATGGATTGATTTTATGAACACCAATTAAGAACAAACAAAAACTGCTTACTGAGGAGCCTCTGCCAACACCCCATACCACATTATTGTGCCTTAGTGTGTCTACAAAATATATCAAAAATTGTAAAACTTTTATGAATCCTTTAGTTTCAAATAATTTATATTCTGCTTCTACCCTTTCACGCTCTTGCTCATTTTTACATTTTTCCAAGAGATAATTTTTTACATCTATTTTTGTGTATGACTCTGGCATGTGCCAATCGTTGTAATGTGCTTTGTCAAACTGGCTGATTGTTTCAGTGTGGGTAACTTTTGATAGTAGTTTTGGAAGATCGATTTGTAATTTTGCTAGAGCCTGTTCGTACAGTTTAGATTCTATATTTAAATTAGATATGTCTAGTTTTGGATTTTGATAGATCTGTTCGATTATAGCCTCTTCACTATATTCGCAGTCACCGTAATCATTTATCTTTACCTTTGTCGCCATCTAAAACCTTTGGATTGAACTCAAATATTTTAGCATGATTGGCACTATCTTTGTCAACCGTATCAATAATTGTCTCTTGATTGTGCCAACGATAGTGTCCTGTATAGATACCTTTGTCCAAAATTTTATCATATGTTGCTGTATCTGATCTTAACCACCATGGATCAAATTTATTATACTTGGTTGGAAACCAATTGTCAACGTCTAGCAATTCGATCTCGGGTCCTTCTTTGACTATTCTGTAGGTGATACCATCACCTTGGTAACTGCTAAGTTCTAATTCATTTATAAGGATTTTTCCTTGCATGACCGCATTTGATTTGGTAAAGCATACTGCCGCCATCAACTGATCATAAGGTTGCTTTGGTAATTGTATAAATCTATTATTGCTTTCTTTTTCTAAGAGTTGATAAAGTTTTTCATCTTTTGAAGCNACTACAGTGTTGTTTAAAACATTTTCAAAAAGCATTTTCAATCTTTCAAAATAATCTCCTTGCTCCTGTAGGTTTGTGGTTATTGGAGTTATGTGTAACTTAATTGTATAATCGTTATTGAAAAGTTCACCATCTACGATGATTATACTTTTAAATCCTGTGCTCCAACTGAAATATTTTTTTGACACAACGTAATTATTATTCTACGTTTATCAATTCACCTAGATCTGGTTCACCTCGATTTTTTTTATTTTTGTCGACCCAACCTTTGAGTCTTTTCTGTCGAAGTGTTTGTTGATATGATGCAAGTGCCTTTTGGAGTTGTCCTTGAAGTTCAGGATTACGTCCAAACCTTCTTGCACTAGTATATTTTTTGGTAAGTTCTCTTATTCTTTCTCCGAGTTGTTCCTCGGACATGTTATCTAATTCTTCTTGTAAGGGATGAAAGTACATAGGTACCTCCTATTTGTTATGAGTGATAATCACCCAATTGATGCATGTACACAGTGGTTCCAGCGTCGGTAGTCATGAACTCCCACATATATCTGCCAACACCAGGATTGACTGTAGTTGAAGAGCCATCCGATCCAGTGACATTTGTTGCTTTTCTTACTGCACTAGGCACTGTTATTGCCGATACACTTGCACCAACAGTTGCTAGTATAATCACCCGGCCTAATCTTCCCGATATTGGAAAATTACTAAAAGCCAAAGTAATGTTTCCTGTTATATTGGCAACTTGGAAATTTGCATTTTCGTGATTTAGAGTCAGTGTGCCAGTTGATACTGTGCCATGATCATAAACCATCTCGGCAGTGTCTTTTAGTGCCATCCTTGAAACTATATTATCCGCAAAGTCTGACGCCGCGTTTGTTGATGCCTTATTTGCCTGCAAGTCAGTTATTTCTGTCGAAGCAGTTGTAAAATTATTTTTAGTTGCTGTGAAATTATCTCTAAAGCCTTGAGATGAGTTATCCTGTCCTGCTATTGGGAAAGTTCCGTCTATATTACCTGGTACTATATTACTTGCCATTTTATTCTTTTAGTTTCTTTTTAAACGCTAGATATTTATCTCCAAGTCGCTCCACTCTTATTTTAGAAGTGGCAGTCGGAGCGTTGGTAAAATTAATGGTTGTCTTTTTGTTTGTTGTGTCATGTGACAGGCTAAATTGTGGTTCATAGTCAGCAGAACGTAGTAACGAATCCGCTGAAAGATAACTCGGCGATAGATTATTATCTGCCCTGACCTGCTGGCCATGAGAATACACAACGGCGTTCTCTCTGACTTTTATTTCTTCTTCATTTACTATCTCATTCAAAGTGAATTGTGTTGTTGATCCATCGGCCGTCAATGTTCCTGTATCAACTTTGTTTATGGTAGTTTTATATCTGTCAATTACAAAATTTAATTTTTTGAAGTCAATCGTTTTATCTTGTATACGTTTTTTTACTAGACCTGACTTGTTTGGTTTACAATAGGCAAGTACCATTGCCATTTTATAACCTAGTGGAACGCCAGAATTATCTTGACTAGTCCTCATCCAAAGAGGTAGATGTACATATTCTCTTTGGCCTAACGATTTCATTCTGGTTCTCATGTTTGCCACAGCGTTTGGAAATAATTTTTCAAAAGTTCCGGTATCCGCTGTCAATTGGTTTGCATATCTTATTTTAGATCCAGCAATAGAAAAACTAAGGCCACCATCGGTGGTAACATCATAAACATCATAATCCGCAGTTATTCTGTTTCCATCCGCCAATCCACCTATTAATGGTCTAACGATATCAGTTCTCAAAGTCACAGACGATGCAACTGCTTCGCCTGAGTTGTTTACTAAATTGTCTTTCATTTCAACATACACAACTTCGTATTTGACCTTGCCATTTTCTTTGGCAACCGCTGTTTTTATTTCACCAAAATATAGTGACTTAGGTGTATGATTTTGCTCCATTTGTTGCTGTAATTCTGTTAAGGTCTTGTGCTCTAGTCCAGATATTAATAACATCTCAGGATTTGTTTGGATACCAAAAAAATTGTCTTCTGGTCTGAATATATTTTCGTTACTGTTAATGTTAGGATCTTGTGCAATTTGGTAGAACAGATCTCTATCACCAGTTGGTATGAGACCTTGAGCAGACATGTTTCCATACTCAACCCCATATGGTAGACTAACAGTTAAAGTAAATTCTTTTGAAGTTGCCAGTGATTGATACTGATCACCAACAGTAACCGTAAAAGTGTACTTTCTATCGAAACTTAGACTATTAGTATCAAAAGTAATTTCATTATCATCAACAGTAGTAAATTCTGTTTTATCAACTTTTCCAATGATATTTCCTGAACGAGAAAGAGTTAAACCTGTCGGAAGTGATCCTGTCGTAACCGTGTATTCTAAAACTCTGTTGGTTGCAACCGCACTTGCTTCTATATTAATCAAACTAGGAATACCAGCGGTAACTGTGCCTAAGTTCGTTGGACTCACAAAACTTATACCTGTGTCGATCTCTCCGATCACAGTCATAGTGAATTCTTTGTCACCAAAAATTGTTACGCCGGATACCGCGTCAATTCTACTCGCCCTGACTGTAAAAGTGTGATCTACTGAGACTGCACTTTGCGTTGGCAGTTGTCCTGATATTTCGCCAGTGTTGACGTCAATAGATAAGCCTGTGGGTAAACTTCCTGATTGTATAGAATAGTTCAAGTCTCCTTGTAATGGATCAAAGTCAACCACGTCAATTTTAATTACAACATTGTTATCATGTCTAAAGGATCCTAAACTACTATCTGTTTCAAAAACAGGACGCCTGTTAGGAGCAGAAGACATGGTCAAGGCATCACCAGCCAGTGTGTCAGAATCGATAGTGATTTGACTGTTGCTGACTAACCAATAGTCGGCACTGAAAACAAAGATAGAATTTACTTGCGTGGTTACATTGCTTCCGTCACTTACTCCAATAGTAAACTCAAAGTTTTTACTGATACTTGTAGAAAATTTTGTTGGGTCATATCCCACATCGTCGTACTTGTAGAAATTGTCATATCCACCAATAGGCCCATATCGTTCATCATCTGTCAAAAGCACAGTGCCGGTTATAAGTCCATCGCTGGTAAGTTTAAGTCCGGGTGGTAGTTCACCTTCCTGAATAAAATAGAATAGTGTTTGTCCTGCCGCAGTGTCGGTGTCTGTGGCCTGCACTCTGAAATTTACTAAACTTCCATCCAACACCCATCTATTGACTCTGCCTTGAGTGGAGTCTGCTAAATTTAGTTCTCCGGCCGCGGTAGCGAAAACTGGAGCATCAGCACCTTGTACCTGCAGGCTAAATGTTCTGTCAGCAACATTTGTACCATCGGAGACTCGTATAACAAAAGTGTAAAGGGATCTTGTAGAGACCTCCGTTGGTACGCCTTGCAGTACACCTGCAGAAGTAAGTTCAATTCCTGTTGGTAGAGTGCCTGCTATTTTGGAATAAGTTAAAGAATCCCCATCACTATCAGTCGCTGATAGTGTTACCGAATAAAAATCACGCTCGTTGATTACACCTAACAAGCCTGCTGTGGTTTGCCACACTGGTGAGGCCATATTGAACTTACTCCTTTACGATGATATTTATCGTGAATTTAAGTATTAAGATACTGCGGCTGAGAATGGAGTAGCAGGGTTGGCTCCAGCAGATACTCGCATTTGGCCTTTTACTGCGTATTTGTTAGCGGCAATATCGATAAGTGTAACTGTGTCACCTACTAGTCCGCCTTGTGTGCCACTGTTTAGTGTGATTGTATCAGAAGCGGCTACAGTTGGGAATGCCGTTACTGCTGTACCATCTTCATCTAAATATTGTATCATGCCTGAGAACGTGTTGTCGGCGTCCGCGGCTTGAATTTTGTATGTTGTTGATCCGCCCATTGCAACACTGACTATGAATTCATACACGTTACCCGAACCTGTTGCGTCAGGCATTGTCAAAACAACGTTGGCATTTCCACCAACTTCACCAAGTAAAAGTGTTCTTCCTGCGTGTTCTGTTTCTGTGACACTGTCAGTTGCTGTAAATGTGTGTATGGCTCTTTTGAAAGATCCAGTCAAAGTTAATTGTGCGGATGTTGTAACTGCTCCTGTGCCATTTGTTGCTAACACTAAATCTTGGTTTGTTGCAACTTGTACAATTTGTGCACCTGAGGCCAAAAGTAATTCGCTGGATACGGCAACATCAGCCGCCGCTAATTCATTTGTCACTGCCACATAGTTTCCGCCTAGTGTAATATTACCAGTGCCATCAGGAGTGATGTTTATTCCGCCATTTGAATTTGTGGCTGTGATCGCATTGCCGTCAATTCTAATATTGTCAACATTCATTTGTCCTGTTGTGGTTTGTGTACCTGCGTGTGTGATTGGACCTGTTAAAACAATTGCGCCTGTACCTGCAGGATCTATGGTTATGTCACCGTTTGAGTTGCTGATAAATGTATCTGCATTTACAGTGCCTTGTACTGTCAATGTTCCTGATATAGTGCTGTTTCCTGTTAAAGTATGGTTACCTGCGGTTGTGATATCATCAGTTGTCAGCGTACCAGTAACATCCACGTTGCCGGTAATGTTTGTTGCCGCACCTAATTCTATTGTTCCTGTGCCTTGTGGATCTAATGTTAGGTTGGCATTTGAACCATTTGTTGTAATGTCATTAGTTGTCAAAGACGTCGTAATGGTTACACCTGTTATTGTAGGCGAACTGATTGTAGGTGATGTTAAAACTTTGTTTGTGAGTGTTTGTGAATCTGTTAGTGTTACTACCGTGCCTGTGTCGATCGCATGTGTGACTGTGTTGTTGCTGACAGAAGTGCTAATACCTGTTCCACCTGCAAAGTGTAATACTTCAGAATCCAAATCAATTGATAACACAGTTGAGTCATCTGCACTGAAATCTAAATCTTCCGCCGTGATCTGTGTGTCAACATATGCCTTGATAGACTGCTGTGTTGCAAGAAGAGTTGCACTATTTGATGTCATGTCGTCTTCGTCCGCTATACCTGTGACAGTGGCTCCTGACGCCAATGCTAAACTTGTTGCTGAACTAAGTGCTCCTGACACTGTCGCTGTACCGTCAACAATTAGGCCATCATTTACGTTAATTACTGTTGAATCACTTGAAGAAAGAGAAGTACCCTGAACTTGTATTGCGGCTATGGTGACGTTTCCTGTACCGTTTGGTTGAATACTAACATTTCCGTTAGTAACATCTGTCGTAATTTGATTATTGTTGACATCTAAATTTGCTGATAACTTTGGTGCTGTGTCGTGTTCTAAAATAGTAGAAGCATCACTATCAGCATACAATTCAGAAAAATTATCGTTAATCTTGTCAAATGCTGTTCTTAACGGATCACCTGTTCCGTCGTTTGCATTAGTACCTATATTGATCGTTTGTCTTGCCATTTGCAGTTATTTATTGAAAATTTTATAAACCTAATGTAAAAATATTATACGTTTAATGCTATTCTTTGGAATTTATATACAACATCATCGTCTGTGATTGAAGTTACTCTTAACCTTACACTTCCACTATCAATGTCTGCACTGAAAGTACCCAAAGGTTCTGTACCGCTTGTTGTTGACCCAAAAGTCGATACATAAGCATTTGTTCCATCGTGTGTTATATTTGCTTCAAAAATTTCAAATCTAGAATCTTCTGTGTTGGCGGCAGAAATAACATATTTTGCACTTCGAAAACTAGACGCTGAAAATGTGTCAATATTGGAAACAGTGGATGAAGATACTGTTGTAGTTCCATCTGCAATGGCACTGTGACTTAATGTTACACCAGCAGTGGCAAAACTCAAAACACCTGCACCGTTAGTTTTTAAAAACTGTCCGCTGGATCCATCAGACGTTGGAAAAGTAAATCCACTGATTGTGACACCACCTGAACCACTACCTGATAGCACCAATGGATCATTTGTTCTAGTTGCTGAGATTTCATTGTCAGCCAATGATATTCCGTCAATAGTTGCACTGGTGTTTGCCGTAACAGTTGTAAACACTCCAGTTGTTTCCGAAGATGCACCAATTGTGGTACCATCAATTGAACCACCATTAATGTCCGCTTTTGACATGACAACTGATCCTGTGCCCGCAGGAGTGAATACTATATTACTGTTAGTGACAGTTGACGTGATTTCATTGTCTTCTATTACTATGTTGCCATCTATTTTTAATTTGTTAACTACAACTTGTCCTGTTCCAGAAGGTGTTATATTGATGTCTTCATTCGATCTTGTGCCTGTGATGTTGTTATCATTTATTGTTATCGCAGGTAGCACAATACTTCCTGTGCCAGCAGGAGTAATTACTATGTCATCATTGGTTCTTGTTGCACTTATGTTGTTGTCATTGATTGTAATGGCCGGAAACACAATTGATCCTGTTCCGGACGGAGTGAAATTGATATTATCGTTTGACCTTGTTGCAGTTATATTGTTATCATTGATTGTGATAGCAGGAAACACAATGGCTCCTGTTCCAGCCGGAGCGAATGTTATATCAGCATTAGAAGGTGCAATTATAGTGGATCCAACCACAGATAAATCTCCAAGTGCAGTAGCACTCAAACCTGTGATTGCACTTCCATCACCTGTAAAATTGGTAGCAGTTAACGTGCCGTCCACCACTAATCCTTCATTAACATTTACTATGGTTGAGTCAGTTGAACTGATACTAGTGCCTTTGAAACTCAATGCACCTGCCACAATACTTCCCGTACCGGCGGCTTGTAAAATTAAATCATCATTTGATCTTGATGCAATAATTTCATTGCCACTTACAGAAATACCACTAGCCAACAGTGGTGATGCATAAAGTTCGTTGAAATTTTCGTTGGTTTTGATCATTGCTTCACGCAATGTATCACCTGTTCCGTCGTTTGCTGTTGTACCTACATTTAAAATTTGTTGTGCCATTTTATATATTTACGTTTCTTTTAACTATTTTTACTGTGTGATCTTGTGTTCCTGCAACCTCGCCTCTCAGTCTTACATTGTCTCCACTTACGTCTGCTGTAAATGTGACAAGATCTGTGGTCTGGGTGCCTACTTTTCCAAAAATACTTAAAAAAGCGTCAGATCCATTATGGGTGACATTAATATCACAAAATTCAAATTTGTCGTCATCTGTTCTATGGGTCTGGACCAAATACTTTACCGACCTCTGTTCTGTTTTATCAAATGTATCGAGAGTGGTCAATGAAGTGGAACTACCATCCTCTCTCAATAGATTTATTCTGTATGCATTTAAAGTGAAACTTGAACTGCCATCTGTTGGCAATGCCTTTAATCTAGCAGTGCTGTCAGAGTAGTCTGCACTGAAATCAATTAAATTTGCACTGGTGGTAGATACCTGTGGAGATGCATTCACGTATGAGTCACTGCCATCAGTGACCATTTGTAGTTCTGTAATTGAACTGTCATCGCTTCCATCTTTCTTAGCCACAACAATATAGTGTGCTCCGGTGAATGTTGATTCTGCCCAAGAGTCTACTATACTTTCGTTTGCGACAGGTGCCTTTAATTTAATTGCAAAGGCCTGTACAGTTGATGCACCAGAAGTAGAACTTGCTTTAACACTTACAGTTCCGCCTGAAATTGTTGCAGTGATTTCCAACATGTCATTTTCCTTGGTACTGACATTTGGACCTTGTGACACAAACACATTGGACCCATCTGTCACAACCATCGCCTCACAAATGAAATTTTCATCGGAACCTTTTTGACCAGTAATCACGTAATGGGCCGCATCAACATCATCGCTCGAAAAACTATCAAAGGTCGTTGCACTGCTAGAAACAATTACATTACCTATTATCTTTCTTGTGCTATCTGAGTTTGCTTCATTTGATTCTGAATCACCAAATGCTACTACTCTGTTGACTATTACTTTGGTGCTACCACCTGCAGTGGCAGAACCTCTTAATATAACAGAAGTACCACTAATGACCGCCGACAGACTGATAAGGCTGTTGTTGCCTGAAAAAGATTCGTTGTATGTGGTGATGTATGCGTTGGTTCCGTCATGAGTGACCAATGCTTCAATGTTTCCAACTTCGCCTGTGGATTGATTATTAACCGAGATAAAATATTTTGCTCCAACGTGTGAGCCGTGCGTAAATGCGTCCAGTGTAGCGGTTGAACTATCTATGATGTTTGTAACCGTGATATCATTGACCAAAGTTATTTCACCGACGTACCCTGTGGAATCACTGTCACCCAAACCTATTCTGTAAAATGCCATGCTGTTTGCAGGCGTAACAGTTGATCCATCACCATCTGTCATTCTTAATCTCACAGTGCTGGTGCTGTCCCCTGCACTGACAATGTCTGCATCAAAAGTAGGATGAACATCTGTAGGATCTGTTCTTACTATGCTAGAATGTGTTAGAAAAGCATCATTTAAATTGTGCATCAAACTTATTTTACCTGTTTCAAAGCCTGAGTTTACGTTGTCTTTGGTTACAACAAAATAAAGAGCACTATCATATTCTCCAACTGTAAAACTGTTTACGGTTTTTGTGGCCGCCGCATTTCCAACAGATGTGCCGGTACTGGTCACATGATCTATTACTGTCTCAGTGCTGGCCGCTACTGTTTTATTTCCAATTAGACTCACATTGTCTCCTGTGCTGGAAGTCTCGTTGTCAGACAAAAGTATTCTATACATACGTACTTTTGTGTTTGGAGTCAAAGCCGCTCCGCTCAAAACCACATTGCTTCCGCTTATGGCCGCTGTCAAAGACAGTAGATCGTTGTTGCCTGTGTTTACAACATTGTAAGAGTTTATGAAAGCATCACTTCCATTGTGAACCACCAATGCCTCAATGTTGCTGACTTCTCCAGTGTCGCTGTTTTCTGCACTGATGTAATATTTGGCGCCACGGTAACTGGCATACGCCCATGAGTCCAGAGATTCACTTGCACTGTCAACATCAGCATTAACAATTGTGGCCACGTTACCTGAACTGGTGCTGGAGTCACTGTCACCCAAGCCAATTCTGTAGGCCTTAAATGCGTTTTCTGCCGATGGTCCAGTGCCATCCAACTGAGTAAATGTACCATTTATTTGTGTGTCAACTGTGATATGATTGTGCGTTGTAGTTCTTACTAGGTTTGATTGTGATACCACCGAATCGATTGTGCTTCCGTCATTGATTGTTCCTCTGGCTAATGAGTATTTTGCAACTCCAAACCTGTTATTTGTTTGATCTTTGGTGACTGCATGATACCACACACTGTCAAACTGTGTGGAAGTAAATTTATCTAATGGCGTAGAAGAATTAGGCACAATTTCATGTGCAATAATGGCAGTGTTAACATCTATAGTTGAGGTCGATCTAAAACTTATGTCTTGAGTTGTGTCCGCAAAAGTTGTCACACCAAGTATCAAAGGAGAAGTGGCAAAACTCAATGTCTTACTGCCATCCGTTCGTAGTATTTGTCCTGAACTGCCATCACTAGCAGGTAAAGAAAATCCATTTAATAGCACACCACCAGAACCACTGCCAGTCAAAACTAAATCAGAGTTTGACGTGTTCGCTACTATTTTGTTGTCGGTTATTGTTAGACCCGTTGTTTGAAACGTTGTGGCACTAAGGGTAGAAAATGTTCCGGCGGCAGGAATAGTCGCCCCAACTGTTGTTCCATCTATGGTACCATCATCGACATCAATTTTGCTGATTTGTATCAGTCCTGTGCCTGATGGATTTATGTTGATATCTGAATTTGTATTCAATGCTGTGATATTATTGTCTGCTAGACGTAAACTTGAATCTATTGTTATATCTGTGACATTTACAGCACCACTGATGCTGGCAAATAGATTTATGTCATCGTTACTTCTTTTGCCTTCTATGTTGTTGTCATTGATGGTGATTGCAGGCAACACAATTGATCCTGTGCCTGCTGGCGTAATAACTATGTCATCGTTTGATCGCAAGCCGTTGATATTATTGGCCTTTATTTGTATTGCTGGAAAATTTATACAGCCTGTACCATTTGGAGTGATGTTGATGTCATCATTGGTTCTTGAGCCTGTAAAGTTATTATCATCCAATATAATAAAATCACCAAGTATCATCCTTCCTGTGCCAGCAGTTGAAAAAGTTAAGTCTGCATTGGATGGAGATATAAGTGTTGACCCAGTTGCACTAAGATCTCCAACGTTAGTAATTGATGCTCCTGTCAATCCAGAGCCACCACCAACCAATGTGGTCGCAGTAACAGAGCCATCAACCTGTAAATTTTCGTTTATGTTGATAGTGGTGCTGTCATCACTGCTCATTGATGTGCCGCCTATCTTAATGCCGGCCAATTGAATTTTTCCTGTACCAGATGCTGTCAGCACAATATCTGAATTAGACAGGTTACTAGTTATTTTGTTACCCTGCCATAGTATGTTTCCGTCAATGTTGTTATCAGTGTAGAGTTGGCTAAAATTGTGGTTTATCTTGCTACCCGCCGCCTGGATACTGTCACCAGTTCCATCGTTTTCGGTCACACCTACATTTATGATTTGTTGCTGTGTCATGCACGGGTATTTATTGGATTTTTATTGTGTTTAAGAAGCACTAACCTGTGCTTATTTTTACGTCGTTTCCTGATCTAAACAGTCTGCCTGCCACTCCTGGGTCCGAGGTTGGGAGGCTTGTAAAATCTATCTGTGAGCCATCTGCCGCAAGGTTTCCTGTGACTGAAACACCGCCTGATGTTGTTTCAAACTTTTTGGTATTGTCGTGATAAAGTTCAACTGCACCGTCGGCAACACCCTTTATCATTGTTTCTGAACTGCTATCCTTACCGATTATAACATTGGTATCACTCTGAATGTAAAGGCTTCCTGTTCCTGTTTCTCTTATTATTGAATGGCTTCCGTTGTGGAATATTTTTAAGTCATTAGCGGCACCAAGTCCAATATAGTTGTCACTAACACTGCCATCACCTATATTAAAAATGCCTGTGACTGTTGCTCCAGTAGATGTTGTTTCAAACTTTTTGACATTGTCAAAGTAAAGTTCTACTCCAGCATCATCAGAAAATTTTGCAAAAGTTTCGCCATCGCCAATACTCGTTATCAAAACGTCATTGTCTGATTGTATGTAAACATTCTTAGTAGTATTAGAAGTGTTGTTACGAATTACTAAATGACCGGTTAAATTATCAATTACACCGTTGTCAAAACTAGTATCGTGGTATATTTTTAGGTCATCATCATCACCAACTCCTACATAGTTGTCACTAACACTGCCATCGGGTAGTGATAAAATTGCTTCAACTTTTACTGCACCTGTGCCCGATGCTGTAAGTTCTAGATTGGCGTTTGATGCCGATGTTGTTATTGTGTTGTCCGTTATGCTGATGCCACCGTCTATGTCCAAAGTTCCTGTGACTTTTGCGCCACCTCCCTGCACTCTAAATGCTTCAGCAAGTCCCGCCGGTACTGTGAACGTCTGGAAGATCAATTCGTTCGCTGTTCCGCTTGTGCCGTCGAATAATATTTTTGCTCCTGATGTATCGGCCTGGCCTATGAAATCTATGCCAGGGACATTAGCGTTATCTGTTCTTTGGATCTTAAGGAAAGGTGTAGCAGACTTTATCCTAAAATCAGTGTCTGCTGTTACTTCACCTGACCCTGCCGCTGACAGTTCAAGATTTGCGTTTGATGCCGATGATGTGATGGTGTTATCATCTATGGAAATGCCTGATGATCCGGTTACAGTCAAATTGCCAGTAACTGTAAAACTGCCGTCAACGATCAAAGCATCATTTATATTGATTGTGGTTGAGTCTGCACTCGAAATACTGGTTCCATTGACTTGTATTGCTTCAATGGTTACACCACCTGTTCCGTTGCCAGATAGTGATACATTGCCGTTTGTTACTAATGAAGTTATTGCGTCATCTGTGATCTGTAATTGGTCAACTTCAACAATACCTGTGCCGTTGGGTTGGATTTTAACATCTCCATTGGTTTCTGGGTTTGTCAGTTGTCCACCTAGTCCACTCGCGGCAACGTCATCATATAATTCAATAAAATTGCTGTTGATTTTGCCCATTGCGGTTCTAAGAGTATCTCCAGTGGCTGGATTGCCTAGAACGCCGGTGTCAATTGTTAATCTTGTCATGTTTTATTATATCTACTCGTATAATCCTTTACACTATTTATTAAATAATTTGTGGAGCAATTATGTTCGTTGAAACACTAAAAACACTCCGACTCTATGAGCGCCAAAGCAAACTTGGCATATACCATTCCTTCAAACGAAAAAGTACCATATTTGTTTTCAAATGCGACTGCTGTGGTGTAATATTTTTACGAGCAAGATCAAAGATTGATCCTCAAAGGGCCACTAACGACTACAAGCATGTATGCCCTAACTGTGATTCTAAAAAGTTTGCACAAAAAGTTGGCGTAAAAATGCGCAACATCTATAAACTAGATGCCAGTTCTACAAAGTTTATCTAACTAAGGTCTTAGTGAAAATTTAAAAAATCCTCTTGGGTCTCTTGGATCTTCTATAAATTTTTTAAGTTCGGCATAATGGGCGCCATAAAAATTATTTTTACTATGTTTCATATAGTGTGGAAGTAAATTATTGCCTTTCAAATATTCTTTTCGATTAATCATGTAAATGTTTGAATTAGTAAATTTTCTTGCTATCTGGGTAAGTTGAAACATCCATTCATACTTGAGATAGGCCTTCATGTTCATTCTTGTAGGGTAATTAGGAGTATTTTTATAGATATTGTTTTGTTCTCTTGATTGCAAAGTGTAAGGCTTTCTATATTGTTCAGCGCCTAACATGTCAAATGCTATACAAAAAATGTGTTTATATCCTTGTTCGGCCGCATGTAACACAGCGGAGCAACCACTTCCCTTTGCCTCCGAAAGATCCAAAGTTCGCATAACACCAGTTTTATTGTTGCCACCTATCCAGTATCTATAAAGTTGTAGACCTTTTGGCATCTTTTGTTTTTTAACTTTATCCTCTTCAAGTAGATAATTCCACTTGCTTGTTTGATCTTTGCCTATCAATTCAAAACTGTAGTTGTTTGCTTTTTTGGCTTCTAGGACTTCTTCATACATGGGAGGATTGACCGCAAATATTTTATCACACAGGTCCGGCCAATCACGGTATATGGCGTTGCAACCATATATTGTACCCTTGTGTTTCAACGTTTCTAAATTTTTGAATATGTTCCTACTTTCTCCGTTGCCTATCACGAAACAAGTATCTTTTATTGTCTCTCTATTAATTCTTTGTATTTCTGCTGGATCAGGTTTAGGCTTGCCGGGTTTGACCATTTTTACTAAACTCCAAAACTTTCTCCGCACCCACAACCTGAAGTGGCGTTTGGATTAGATATTTCAAACTGAGACCCAAAAACTTCTTCTTTCCAGTCAATCTGTGTTCCTGCAACGTACAACATTGATTGTGAGTCCACCACAAATTTTCCTGTGCCCCAATCTTCTAAATGATCATCTTTATGTATGTCATCTTTTTTATCAACAAATCCCCAGTCATACTTAAAACCGGCACAGCCGCCGCCAAGTACCGAAAGGCTAACTGCATATTTTTCGGGGTTTTTAGACAGCAAATTTTCAATTTGACTCTTTGCTGATTCTGTGATTTTAAACCATTGCATATTATTAATTATCCTGTTTTGCGTACCGCTGAATTGTTCCTATCATGTTTGAAAGGCCGTTTTGCCTCTGTGGAGTCAATATTTCAATGATACCTAATTTGCTGATGTCTTCCTTTGTTATAAGACTTATTTCTCTTCGAGATTGTCCATCAAAGATGTCAGCAATTATTGCCGCGGTCCCTTTAGTTATGAAGGCGTCACTGTCAACAGTAAGGAACAATCGATCTTGCCTCAATTCTGGCACCACCCAAAGTTTACTTGCACAACCATGTATCTGAAATTCAGGTATTCTAAATTTTTCGTTCATTGGTTTGGCCATCCTCGCCTGTTCAATAATATACTGGAATCTATCCAAGCCTTCTAACAACTTTAGATTAGATCCCCAATACTCAATCTTTTCCGTAATCTGTGTCATATATTAATTTGCAATTGTGGAACCAAAAACTTAGGGCCTCTTTTCTTCTCGAGAAACTCATAAAGGCCTTGTTACCACTGGAGTCCCAATGCAGGTCCCAATCTCTAGTGGTCTCGTACCACCATCCCCAACGGCCTTTACAATTTTTCCTGCACCAGTCGATGTAATCTTCCACAACTCCATCACTGTTCAAATAAATGCTGTGCTTGAATTTTTTATCGTATCCGCTTAGGTCAGATGATTTAAAAGTTTTGGGTTTCATATTATATAATTTTTCTTTCTTTTATAAGATTGAATGCTTCAGTGTGTGCTTTCTCAGTAGGATGGCCTTCTGGATGGACTCCGTACCCGTTTTGCACACTCCATGGCTTGAATCCCATGTTATTATCACCCCATTCAAACCAATCGTAGGAATCAACTAGACTCCAAAGTTTTTTCGTATAAGGATCGTATTCCTTAAAGTCCGATCCAGTTTTTCCTAACAGCAACGAACCTACCATCTCTTTATCACTATTATCTTTTGATATCATATCTGTGTACATGGTGTCCATGTTCTTAAGGTTGTTGTCTTTAATGTAATATGTTGACTTTTTACAGTCAAGGTCCCATGTGTGTGCAAAGGTGTTTATTACTTTTTTATTTTTTTGCCTTAGCAGACTATTGACTTGTATGATTGAGGCCAGACTCAAATGTAAACAGGCAAACTTATCTACGTTTCTATAGATTGCTTCTGCCCAATTCAGCAGTGGTTTTTGCTTGGTTGTGTTTAGAAGTTCTGCATAAACTTGGACGTAAGGCCAATTTTTACTTAAATTTTTTGAATTTAAAAAAGGAATCTCCAATCTCTCGTAGTTGCTCCACTGTATCCAATAGGTGCTTTGTAAATTATTTTCTTTTTCGAAATCTAGTCCAAATATAACTTGTCTTGCGATACTTTGATTGCTGGCGCCTCCCTCGGCAAAATTAAAGTGTTTCAACTTATAATGTTCAGCGAGTAAATTGGTATAGACATCTTTGCTAGGTTTGGTATTGTTTTCAGTGCTTTTGTGTTCCCAGCCATACATATGGCTACAACCAAAACTCAATAAAGAATTGTTTTCCATTTAATTATTATAACTGATTTATTCTTTAATTACAATCACACCGCAGGCCAGTCGATCACCAGCGTTACCAGTTTTTTTGGACTCTGCGTCTCCACCTCGACCAAGATCGTCTTCATCCTTGTGTATTACCATACCCCGTCCAACAACCGATCTGTCGCCAACAAGGTCAACTCTCTTGGCCACAATCGTAAAGTCTGCTATGCCGGAATCATCAGCGGATACATTTCCAAGATCACCAACGTGTCCCTGTTCTAGATCGCCATGGTCAACTCCGTCTGGATTATAATGTCCTCCCATTGACTTACATCCATCACTCATGTCGCCAAATTCATGTATGTGAAATCCATGTTCGCCAGGTGTTAGTCCTTCTATCCTTCCTTTGATCATAGTTGGAGTTCCAGGCTTCTGCATCAATAGTATTGTGCCTTTTACTTTGTCGCTGTGTTGAAGTTCTACAAATGCTTTTATATCAGACGCCTGTTCAGACAATGTCTTAATGCTTTCACAAGAACAACTTTCTGCTTTTGTTCTTGGACAACTTTTATCAATAAATTCTCTGTAATGCATATCTATATTTATTTAGACAGCCATTTCCATTCGATAGGTTGGTTTTGTGTGATTTTTTGATGGTCACCATTTAAGTTTTCTTTATACACATCTTCCGTCCAATTGTGTTTGTACTTGGCCAACCTATAATGCATTTTCTTTCCTATCACGAAACCCTGTTCTAATAGATATCTCACCTCGTCGGTCATAAGATCTGTGCCTTTTAATTTATTGTATAATTTCCTATGGACTTCGCAGATGGTTAATTTTTTTTTGGCATCTGCTTTGTACAGACCGTCGACGTGTTTTGAGTTAGATATTGGCTCCATTATTGATATTTAGCCACTGGTCGTACAGTTGCTCAGCGGCCATGTTCTTACCTTTAGCCTCTGTTTGTATATCAAAATTTTCACCAAAACTCAATGCCCAGTCATTTACTTTTGCATTTGGAAGTAGGTCAGAGTGTGCCCGTAATTTTTGTTTTTTACATCCTCTTTCTAATAACATTTTGATATCATGCATTTCTGTATGCATTTTGTCACCTAGTCCTGCTGGTTTGAGGTGTTCATCTCTGCTGTATGAATAATGTAGAGTGGGCCTTACACCTCGCCAACTATCTATCACTTTCTTGACTCTGTCGTCATTTGGATCGATATATTCTTCTGCTCGTATCCAGTGATGATGAATATCTAAAACTAAGGCAATCTTATGTGCAACTTGTAATGTATCTTCCAGTCCATGCCCCATCTCGTCATTTTCTATTGTGATCAAGTTCCTTGCTTCATTGGATAGCCTTGGAAATACTTTTAGTAGTCCTTCCGGCCCATGTTTGCCAGAGATATGTACATTCACCTTGCAACCATCATGCCATGTCTTTCCATATCCCATCCAACGGGCCATGTCAACATGGTATTCAAATTCTTCTATCGATCTTTCTACTATGTCAGGATTTACACTAGACAGACAACAAAATTGTCCGGGATGAAAACTTACTTTGACGTCCAGACGTCTTGCAGTCTCACCAACTGGCGCAAATATCTTGGCACAATGATCTTGTATTTCTTTTTGTTGCCACCAGGACTTCCAATTTTTTTCTGTATAGCCTTGTAACATTTCAGATCCTAGTCGTACCATTCTACGTTCAGGTGGTAGACTACCAACACGCTCGACCATTCTTTTGGCCGCGGCCGCATTGTGATTCATAATGTCCCATTGTCTTTGCTCTGCGTCATTTGGATGTTCTCTCAGCCAACGCATTGTGGTGGACCTACCATTTAATTCGCGATCCTTGGCATTGACTTTCATTCCACCAAACTCAGATCTATCATTAAGCCATTTACAGCAAAAACCTATACGCATGTTGTTATTTTAACAGATTACTTCCAATTGTCAATTACAAATTGATCACCGCAGTTGAATGGTTTTGGTTCGCCATGAAACACCGCTATTTTGGTATTATCTTCAATTTTTGGTGGATGTTCGAAAATGTATTTGGTTCCTCTTCTTAACTTTGTGTCTTTGCGACCCATCATTTCCCATTTGTATGAACGTATCCATTCATCAGGCCAATGGTTAATATCCTTGGTNGCCTCTTTCATTATCCAGTCTTGATCTCCATGCATTCTTCCTATTGCTTTATTAGGGTTAGCATTAAAATTATTCCATAGATAATTCATTGTGCCTGTTTCCCAACGCATGATACTTGAATTGCTTTGCCGCCAGTCCGCCACTCTACATCTGTTGAAATCTCTAATGATCATGAATTTTCCTGGATTATAAGAAAACAATTCATCAATATTTCTAAAAACAATAACATCAAGGTCCAAGTATAATATCGTTCCTTTTATNCCAATGTCGTTCTGGAACATGGCAAGTTTGCTCCACCAACTTTTAATGTGTGTACCATTTGGAAAAGGAATGATGTTGATGTCAGCATCTAGTCCCTTCTTATCTTCTGTAAAACAATGAAATTGGAAAGGCACTGTAGTGTGCCTAGTGATCATACTCTTAAGAACATTGACATACTGACTAATGTACTTGTTGCCCCATTTAACGCAAACTATGTGATTCATATCCTTTTTTAAGTTCACCTATCTGTAATTTTTTCCAATCTGGGTCAGACAAACTGTAATTGTATTTTGCAGTAACATTTTCCGATCCAATCAATTCTATTTTACTAATATTTAAGCAGTCTATCATTTTGCTATGTACCTCTAAAAAATTTGTGGTACCAAAGGATGATTCAAGATCCACTTGTCCTAATTTGATGTAACCTAAGGCTAGTTTATCATCTTCCCAATCAAATCCATTTTTTTCAAGCCAACTTTTAAATTCTCTTGTTTCTTCTTTTTTGAAATCAAGTTTTTCAGTTATTGTTTGGCCCCAATCAATATCAAATTCACCTGAAAACAACTGCTGGTGATTGATTCCACCTTCTCCAACTGCCTCATCGTTATCACGCCAAACTTCATATAGAGTTTTTCCGACCTGCGACCAATGTAAGTAAACACCACCAAGTTCTCGATCGTATCTATTTTTTTTAAATAAAACATAATCTTTTTCTTTTAAAGGAGATCTTGGAGCATGTAAAAATGTTGTTATCTGAGATGGCCGCATCCATTCAGGCTCATACTTGGATTTTCTAAAGGCACTTACCCAGTTTTCTATTTCATGGCACAGGTTGTTCAACTGTCTTATTGCATATTTTGTTTCATTATCTGCCTTAAAATAATATTCAGAAAGGCTCCATGCCTGTCCTTGGAGATCTTCAAAATATCTATGCAGAATGTTACAGGCTTCATGTTTAAGTCTACAGCCAAGTGTTTGTTCTTTGGTCACACCATCACGTGCATTGCCTACAGGAAGGTTTTCATCATGCATGAAGTCTTCGGGACTGAAAACATTTTTTATATGATATGATGCCAATCCTGCATTTTGCCATTGTTTAGTTTGATTGAAATCATTTATTTGTTTGACGGCAGAATTTAACTCGTTACAAAGATATTTCAAATCTCTTTTTGAGTCTGCAAATCCTAAAAAGCAATAATTTTTTTCAAGTATTAAATTATTTCTCAGTATTTCTTTGAAATGTTTCAACCATCTAACAACAAAATCATTATCATACAATTTTATTGTATAGGTTAAATCCTTATCTCCAGATAAAGTAACTTTAATTTTGTCTTTTAAATACTGCTCCATTGCCGCTGTGCTCTTTGACTTCGACAGATTCTAACCATATTCTGTCGTTGTTTACAATCTTACTTACGTGATTGTAGATCAGTTCAGCAAATTTTTCGCAACCTACAGCAGGAACAATTCTTAAGTCACATAAATCTTTTGCATGTAATTCTTTGAATTTGTCCAGTTCCGGATCATCTTCAGCAATACATAAAGTATGATCAAACATTTGTTTCAACCATAACTTGATGTCTTTTAAGCCTCCAAAATCCTGCACCCAATTTCTATCGTCAAGTTTGTGGGAACCGAAAGTCAACTTTACTGCAAGTGCGTATCCATGAATCCAACGGCAATGACTGTGTGTTGCTTTCCACTGCCTGAAAGCGCAACTTAGTCCTTCATTGTGATCATATGTTTTACTTGAATAGTATGCCATCTTTTTCTCCTTTGATGACAAGCAGAATGTTTAAAGAGGGATGATTGTCTTAAAGTCCTCTAGTGTTAGTGTACTGTATGACTAGGTGTTTTGTCAAGATCTAAATCTTTCAATTTTTCGTGTAATGAATTTGGTATACCAGACTGTCCATCAATTATTGTTTTCAGTAAATGAACCAAAACCTTGAATTCATAATGTTCAGCAACTTTATCAGGATTAATCTTATGTTTTTGGAAAACATTTAGTATTGCTTCTGTTGTGTCTACCAAACACATTATTGCTTTTTTGTGTTTTGACTTCATGTAATAATTGATGGTTTAGGTTGTGTTTTTATTTTACTAAAAACATTATTGTATTGGTCTTTAAGTTTAGGATTAAGTTCCGCGGCACTGAGTATTAAATTTCTGTTCAATGCTATTTCTTTTTCGGGATCTGCTGTACTAAAAAAGGTTCCAAGTGCTATACCCTGTGGACCTTGCATCAAAACAAGGCCTTTCACGATTGAAATCGTCATGTTGTCTTCTCTTTTAAACGTGGCCAACACTTCTTCTCCTGTGGAAAATTTTAGTGCAATTATTTCATTTTCTTTTATATTTTCAAACATAAGTTACTATAGCAGTTATTTAGATTTTGTCAACTGTTTTTGTATAAATTTTGCCATTCCTTCATAACTTTCTTGAAAAACATTTTTATGCTTACTCCATTCATCGGGCATTTTCCAATCTTTTTGATTGACGATGACCCATCTACAACTAACATGTTCAAATAATTTTCCAAATTGGTGTATCCAATATCTTGGATCAACTGGCCTTTTAATATATGTGTATCCTTTAGAGTTCCTATAAATGTTATTATCTTTGTTTTTATCCGCTCCAGGCAAAGGATACAGATCAAAACCTAGCATGAATACTGCTTTTGGTTTGAAAGAAGCCGCCACAACACCAGCATATGGTCCGGTACCCCAGTGGAATGGTTCATCTTGTCTTTTATCACCTTCGTAAGGCAAAGTTGGTAAAGGCTTCACATTTGGCCACATCGCAAACTGCTTGTGCCATTTATCTCTAGTGTATATTGTGGTGTTCTTTCCAACCGCGTTGACTGCCTCCTGACACATATGCCTATCCGCACAAACAAAATAATCAAAATTGTAATCTCTAAACTGTGCATTACAGCCGACAACTGTCGAAAAACTTTTAAGTGGAGTAAGATCGAAACCCAATCTACTTTCACCGTTTCCTATAATAGAAACAAACTTAGTCATTGTGCACCATATTCCAAATTAATTTATACTTGTCCCAGGCTTTTTTTAATGCAGGGACTTTCTTTCTAAGTTGAATTGCATAAACACCATGCATCTCCATCTCCGACTGAGCAGTCTCAACATCTTTTGCCAATTCACTTTTTTCTATTAAAGGTCCTCTTGAACCATCTCTTTTTTGTTCATAGACAGTTTCTCCGCCATCGGGACTAACATAAATTTTGCCTTCTGAATACAGGCGAGGTTTCTTCAACTTTCTTTTTTTCTTTGGCATCAGTAATAGTTAGTGTGATCACCTGACGGATGTGCTAGTCTTACACCATTGTGTTTATTTGGATCACTGTCGCCATCTAATCTAGGTATAAGATGTATGTGTGGCCAAAATATGCTTTGTCCTGCAGATCTTCCGAGATTCTGCCCTAAATTATATCCTGTCCATGTTCCGTCTTCTATACCCCTTTGGCCATATATGTACGCCAGTTTATAGGTTTCGCCAATTTCATGTACGTCATTTTTTTTTGGTACAAATAGTAGATGTCCTTTCGTTACAGGGTACCTATCCTTGAAAATAGCACAAAATTTATTTTCATAAATCGGTTTGTCATTTCCTAACCACGTGCATTCATCGTAAGATTTAATCTCTTCAAATGGCTTCTTGTAAGTAGGTTTTATTGATTGCATTTGTTTTTATTATTCCTATTTTAATATTATTTGAATTTGGACGAAATTTCAACCTAATTGCTGTCCAATATTTGGTTTTGGGCACACTAGGGTTATGTTGATTAACGTCTAAGAGATTAACAATTGCTTTCCTCCCCTTCTCTGCACCGCCATGTTTTTTACAAGTGTCTGATCTTCCAACGTGCACCACCTTGTTTGCTATTGTTATTTTGTAGACGCAAGGTAACTTTATCCACTTGATGACAGGATCCTTTCGATGCCTAATTTTATAATCTTTAATGGTATATAAATCTTCGATACTATAATATTTGATGTCACTCATCATGCCCACCAACTTATTTTTTTCTTCTTGTTTGGATTTAAACTTCTGGCAAGTTTTCTTACTCTATTCATATGACTATCAAATTCTTTCTTATCCATGCCAGGTAAAACAGAATAAAACCTTATGTACTTCGTGACCATGCCTCCCAAGTTAAACACGGCTTTCTTTATTCTTCTGTAAGGAATATTGTCAAATAAACTAAAATTAAAATAGGTCACCATAGGTCCACCATATGTCATAGATATCAATCCCAGTTTGCCGTTCATTGCTCCTGGCACAGGGTAACCATAGTTCTTAAAATATTTACTGCCAGGCACTAATGCCCTATAACTGAAAAACCATTTCGGGTGTAATACCCAGTCGATCCAATTTTCTAGTATGGTTGGCATCCTTAAATTGTGGCACGAACCAATTAGGAACATCACGTCACTGTTTTCTAATCTTTTTCTATAATCCAATACAAGTTCGGGTGGTGGATTTATATTTGAATTGTAAAAGGGTAATTGTTCTTTTTCTTCAAACAAATTTATTAAGTCTATTTGATGTCCGCACTTTTCTGCTTCTTCTATAAAAGTATCTCTTATCGCGGCGTTGAAACTGTCCTTGGTATTGTGATGTCCAAATATTATACAGATCTTCATTTTATTCCTAGTTGCCTATAGACTTTCTGAACTTTCTGTGCTTGATACTTACAATCCTCCAATGCATTGTGTAGTCCAGTTCTTTTATCATTTTGTTTAGGCACCAAACTGAAAAGTGTTCTACTATCTCTGATTTGCCAGTATTGCCATGGCACNGGTCTGCCCATTTGCCTGTATAAATCTTGTAAAATCGCNTAGTCAAATAANGGGCCTTGGCACCAAAATACGTCTACTCCTACTGAGAATTTATTGATAGCGTCAAGCATTTTATTGACGTCAATCCTGTCACTATCAGATAACGCTTCTTCCGATATTTCTTTTGGTTGTTGTGCCCACCAATCTAGTGTTTCTTGCATGACGTCCCTGCCAATTTTAGTTTGTGAGTCCACGTCCACTCGAAAATACATTTCATCATAAGGTTTCATCTGAGACTTTGGATCAAACTTTACACCCCCAATGGTCAAAACCACAGCATTTGGATTAGTGCTCAAGGTTTCCAAGTCAATCATTGCGTGGATCATTTTTTGACCTTTTTATTCTCTAACAACGGATCATCAATTTCTTTGATGTTGCTCACTTCATATCCTTTTGTAAATCTTTCCTGTATGTCAGTTCCTGTGTCACTGTACACGAATGTTTTTATTTTTCTTGTCTTAAGATCTAAATCAAATTCCCAACATTTTGTCATTGTAATAACCTTGCCAATCTTTTGTTTCCTTTTTTATCTAAAAAATTACGTAACCTTTTTATTTTCCAGTCTTCGAAAGGATACGGTGAAGTAGGCAAATCTATTATTAGTTTGCCCCATTTAATTCTGCTCCATGCTCTTTCATGCAGGTAGTACAAAATCATTTTTGTTGCCACCTCAATACCAGCAATGGCTCCGGCAAAATCGAATCTACCAGTAATAAAATAACTGATAAGAAACGTGTCAGTTGTTGCTAATACACGCCAAGTGAGTGTTTTAACCGCAGTTCTAGAACGCTTTGAAGACATGCTTAAATTATAACAGATCTTAAAGAATTGTCAATTACTAGATAGATTGTTCTAGTGGTTGGTTGAGTCTATGTTTGTTTAGTCTTGGTATAACTCCAGCATCTATGGCCTTTTTCCAAGTGCTGTATTCTTCTTTGGTAAGACAGTAGACTTCTCCGTCACTGTCTGGAAAAGTTGTTGAAAGTGATTGCACTGTTTCTTTGGCACTTATTTCACATTCGAACTTCGAGTCGTAGGGAGTTGGGTTCCATGCTGTTGTGCAATCCAATCCTATACACATTATTACTACCAAAAAATAATTCATCTAAAATACTTAACCTGTTAGGAGGCTAAGTTAAGCGACTACTTCTTGATTAAAGTAAAATTTATTTGCTAAACTTGTCTGTCAATTTGTTGATTAGGTCAAAGGCAACTTTAACTTTTTCTTCAAGCACCTTTATTCTGTAGTGGGCCTGCGCCAAAGTTACAATTAAAAGAATGAAGCCAAGGAAGATTGGCCATGCCTTTGATACTATTGTCATTACTTCTAAACCTGTCATTGTAATATTATTTAACCGTGTACACTTTGATGTCTTCAGTTTTTCCTTTTACTTTGATTGAACCCAGCGAAGTAAACTTAATTTTTTTACATTTTATACGTGTTTTCTCACCAATTACCAAAGTTGTCTGTAGTTCCTTTGAACTGCTTTCTAATCTACTTGCTAAGTTGACATCATCACCTATAACAGAATAATCAAAACGCTGATCACTGCCCATGTTGCCAACTAATGCTTCTCCTGTGTTTATTCCTATGCCAATATTGATTTGAGGAAGTTTTTCCTTTTTAAGTTCTCTGTTTAATTTTTTAAGTTCTTTCTGCATTTGCAATGCAGTTTTGATGGCTAAAGTTTCATGTCTGGGCGTATCCAACGGAGCATTCCAAAATGCCATTATGCAATCGCCCATGTACTTGTCAACTGTGCCACCGTTTTTGATTATAATGTTGGTCATACGTGTCAAAAACCTATTGATCAAACGTGTGAGTCCTTGTGGATTGCCCTTGTATTTTTCTGATATAGGAGTGAACCCTCGGATGTCTGAAAACATAAATGTCATGGTTTTTGTCTCTCCACCCAACTTCAATAACCCAGGATCCTTCTGTAATTTTTTGACCATGCGTGGATCAAGATAATGTTCAAACTGTTTCTTTATTTGTTGCCTTAATCTATACTGCTTGGCAAAACTATTGAATACCAAATGGCCCCAAATGATGGTAATAAACAAGACCGGAAAAGATGCGTCTAGCATATAATTGTAACCGTTATAGGCGACCAAACTCGACGAAATTATGCCGGTTAAAAGCGTCAAATAAGCGAGCACAGTGCTGGTAATATTAAACCTGGGCACTAAGGCTATCAGTAAAAATCCAATGACAAAAACTGCTATTATTTCTATTAGATTGGTATTACCATTTCTTATAAGTTGGCTGTCTGTAAGATCAGTTTCTATAGCCTGGGCACTAATTTGTGTGTCGGTCATGAGTCCTAGAGGAGTATCTTTTAAATAACTCAATCCCGCGGCATTCAACCCAACTACAACAATTTTGTTTTCTAGGTTAATTTTGTTTTTGATAATATCGGTTACACTGTATTTTGTGATGGTTATTGCTTCTGCAAAATTTATATTGAACATTGCGTTAGAATCAGTGTAGATCTTTTTGTTTCTACTTAGAAGTATTTCAGTAACACCGTTGTTATCTGCAACAATTTTATATTTGTTATTTTTATTGTAAACTCTTATTGTGTCTAGAACTTGATTTGGTATTGTGCCTATGTCTGTGTTTACAAATAAAGGGATCTGCCTAATGGTACCATCTATATTAGGCACCATAATATTAACTCCGGCACCGTTAGCGAATCTTAATAGTTCCGATATGTTTGTTACCACTCCTTTGAAACTATACAAAAATTTGTCAGGCTCACCTTGTTTTACAATAGGAACCTTTGCCACCTGTCCGTCTGTGGCAGAATCTTTTATACTATACATCATCACGGTGTTAGTGCCGGCTAATTTTTGTGCAAAAAGTTCATCCTTGCCGGCCCTATCTTTTTCAGCGAATATTATATTGTATTGGATTACTTTTGCCCCGTGCTGATATATCCTGTTGTGTAAGTTTCCAATTAAATTTCTTGGCCATGGCCATTGGCCGTATTTTTTAAGATCTTGCTCCGTAATCTCGACTATGACTACAGAGTTTGTAGTTACGTCTCTGGGTGATATCTTTTGATAGTAGTCAAATGTTTTTAACCTTAAAGTTTCAACAGGACTTGTATCAAATAATCTAGCAGAAAATAAGATCAAGGATAGTGCTACCACCATCCAGACACTTGTTAATTTTTTACTCATTTTATTCTTAAAACTTTATGCACAAACCATTTTAAAAAACGTTTGAGATAATTGTTAACAAATTTCCTAATATAGAATCTTGCTATTCTCACTACGATTAGTATTGGTGAGGCTAGTACGTCAAAGGCAATTAAACCAACGTCAACACTGAAATCTATCACGTTATCTGTGTTACAAGCCTTTTTAAATCTTTGTTTATAGGATAGTTTCTTATCCATTAGCCTCCTCCGCCAAATGAAGTCCAGTTCCATGGATCTTTAAATTTTTCTTCTTCATTCTTATGTGGAGTGCATATACATCTTATACACAATCCAATAAAAATTCCTGCTAAAAACCAAGTCAGCATTATCTCTCCTGTAATGCCTGTCCAAGGCTATTATGGAAAGGACTTGTGATGTAACTCATTACTGTTCTCTCTCCGGTTAAAATGTAAACTTCCACCATTATGCCTGGTACTAACAAATAATTATCTTTACCATTACTAAATTGTTGTGATTCCAATAAAATTTCAATCGCGTAATAGGTTCCTGCGTCGGTGTACACCACATCTGGTGATATGTTTGAAATTATTCCTGTGATCGGTCCAAATCTTATTTGATCCTGGTTTGCCAATTTTACTTTGGCTATGTTTCCTATTTTGACGTAACCTCTATTAGATACAGACAGTTTGCCCATAACAACCATTTTTTGATCTTCCGGCACTATGGTCAATATTGATTCGCCCTTTTCTACAACTGCACCTGGATTTTTATAGTTAAGACTCTGCACCCTTCCATTTATATTTGCAACAACATTATATTTTTCGTAGCCAACTCCTGGATTAATCACAACCACTATGTCTCCTTCTTTAACAATATCACCTTCTCTTATTAATACATTTTCTATCTGACCATCCACCATTGTGTCGATAGTGGTTGAATTGCTCTGTGTTTCGATATGTCCTGGTGCTTGGAAAGTTATGTCAACTTTGGCCAAATAACACCATACAAACAGGCCAATAATTAAACTACTTAATAATAGAAAAAATTTACTTGATGACTTCATTAATCTCCCTTACTGCTTTTTCTCTCTGTCGTAAAGCATCAACTCCTTTAGCATACTTGCTTGTGCCTTGCACTGCTCGTGCCGCCAATATGTTAGAACCAATCAATAATCCTATGTCTAGATTACCAGCCATCACCTGCAGTGAACCAACACTTATAATGGTTATGGTCAAAAGTCCCATAATGAATATTTCCAAGTTTGCTTTACTGTCGTTCGTGATGTTTAGATTACTTTGATAAAAGTTGACTGCTAAAGTGATCAACATAAAAATTACTGTTATAACTGCCGCGGTCCAATTTATTAATAAAAGTATCACAGCAAACATCAACACAAATGGCCAATCCAAGACCCAACCTGTAATGCCCGGAGAAGTTGTGGCTTTTATTATATTGGCATTTTGTTGAACTTTTTTAAACTGTTCACCTGTGATCTGTTTTAGGGACAATCTGTCTTTTACCATTTTAATAAATGGATCAAATACTTTTTGATTGAACTCCTGTATCATTGTGGATCTGTTCTGTCTAAATGCCAGTTCAAAGGCCAAAAGCAGTACAGCACCAAATGCCAAACTTACTAGAGTCGCTGTGACTCCACTGGCCAAAAATTTGTTTAAAACTATTATAACAAATAGCGAAGGTGCCAATGCACATACACCAATAAAAAAACTGCTGACCAACAGCATGGCCGCCACAGTTTTATCTCGAAATAGTTGTCGAATAAGACTTGTCATTATATGCGTATTTAACTATTATTGTTTGAACAATGGATTAACTATGCCTAACAATTTGTGTAATTGGTATCTTGCTATAGTCAAATCCAACTGAGCATTTTGATATGCAACCTCACTCATGATCAATGAAGTTTTCATGCCAAACACTGCCATGATAGGTGTGTTTCCTGCTTTGAAGTCTGCCAATGTGAGATTATACATCTCTTGATTTATTTCGACAGTACGTTTCAGTGTTTTAAGATTTTTTTCTACGAGAACATAATTGTTCCAACTATTATTGAACTGCTCCTGTGTTGCGTTTACTGTGTCTGTCAGTCTTATTTCAGCGGCCTTTAATCTGCTCTTGTCGGCTCTGTACACGTGGGTTTTTTTGAATCCACCAAACACCTGCCAGGTCATTGTGATGTCTGCCCGCCATTCTTCTTTTTGTTCGTTATCAAATCCGCCACCAAGTTCACCCTCTTTTTCTGTGTAACTCAATTTGCCATCAACTCTTGGTTTGAAATCAGCATTGTCAAACCTCAACTGTTGTTCAGCAATTTTAACATCCATGCTGGCAATTTTTATTGTGGTGTTGTTCTTAACGTTGGTGCCTGCCTCTGGAATCATACCTAATAAATCCGATACGGGCATTGGCATTTGATCAATATTTTTTGGCGTAAACTTCCAAACTGTTCTAAATCTTTCTACCGCACTGTCATAGGCCAATTTGCTAGTCATGGTCAAAGTTTGATATGTTCTAAACTGCTGTTCAATCTGCAACTGTTCCATTTTGGATGCTTCACCTTTTTTCACTTTTTCGGTGGTCATCTTCAGTGTGGTCATTGCATTTTTCTGGACCTTCATGTTGCTCTGCCAGTTGTTGTATGCTTTGCCTAAATTGATCCAGGCGTTTAGTGCTTCAACCATTAGGTCTTCTTTGGCCTGATCAAGCCTGAAGTATGCCTGTTGTGCCGTGTGCTTGGCCTTGTCAACAACACTGCTAGTTCTTCCTGCGTCCCACAACATCTGTGTGATGGTGATCGACTTGGTCAATCCGTTTTTGCTGTCATGTGTGATTGTGTTGTTGGGATAAGTTCCCTTTGCAGGAGTCCTATCGTCCTCCCAGTTCTGTCCAATGCTNACACTGACCTGTGGTTTGTACGCACTGTATTCAGACTTTAGTGTTTCAAGGGCGGCATCATAATCTAGTTCGGCCGCTTGAATTTTTTCATTGTTTAAAATTAGTTCTGGTAGCAGTTGGTAGGGCCTCTTCCAATTTGACTTTTTGGATTTTTCTTTTTCAACTTTTGGCTCTTGTTTTTTTACTACTGTTTCTTTTTTGACTTCTTCTACTTTTTTAGCAGTGTCTTCTACTGCCTGTTCAATCTTTTCAATTTTCTTTTCTTGTTTTTTTGCTTCTTTGCTTTTTACTACTTCCTTGATCTCTTTTAAAGGATTACTTTTTTTGGTGTTTGGTGCTTCGATCACAGTGACACCTGGCACAGGTTTTGACTTCATTCGAACCTGCAACTGCCCATCACCAATACACTGTTCCCTGATAAACTGTTCTGTTTCTTCCACAGTTTCCCACTTGCAACCTTTGTTTTCGTCTTCAGCAGACACAGGTGACACAGTCAGAAAGAGAATTGCTATTAAAAAGTACGCCCAATTTTTCATAATAATGTATCCATATTTATTCTAAGTTACCACTGTCACATCATCTGCTGTGCCTGTGAATCCTTGCAAGTACAATTCCATGTCGTAAGAACCGTTGTTGTCTATGTCTAATTTCAATCTATTGCCGCCTGTAAGTGTGCGTGAAATAGAAGCACCGCTGGTGATTGCACTGATGTCTATGCTGTCTTCATCTTTGTCAAAGTCCNNAATTGTGTCAACGGCTGATGAGTTAGACTCTGCTGTGGCGTCATATTTAAACACATCGTCTCCCTGACCACCCCAAATAGTGTCAGCACTGTTACCAGCATATATCACATCATCTCCTGCGGTAGCATATATCTTGTCCTCGTTGGTTGTTCCGTTGATCTGTGAGTATCCATCAAATATTAATGAAGTGGCATAGTGTAAACTGTTGAGTGCATAGGCGTCCCAAGCATCGTTATCTTGGGGAGCGGCTCCTATGTAGTGGTCAAGTGGTGATGTGGAATAGTACACTGCACCTGATCCATATTCCCATACCGCATCCACGTACCGTGTTGTGGTGTTGTTGGTTGCCAATCCCAACACGTCACTGTCAAGATTTGTCATGTATCCGTGATTGGTTGCATTACCACCACCAATGTTGAATGTGCCCTGCCATGTATTGCCGGAGTGATCTCCTGCTGTATCAGATCCAAATGAAGATGTGTCGTCCACCATGATACCTCCCGGTCCGTATTTGAGTAGGTTGCTGGTGCTCTCGTCCACTATCTGATATGATGAGGAATCATTACCACCATAGGATCTGGTAGTCGTTACATTGCCGTTGTGTCCCGGAAGGTTATTGTCCAACTGACTGTCATTGACATATCTATCGTGCATTATGAACACACCACCGTTGTTGAGCCAATCAGTGAATCTAGTGTCATTGTAAAATACAGAGTTTGTGAATGAACTGTTGCTTTGGTTGAGGTACCAAATAACATCATAACTATTGAAGTTACTTGCAATAGCACCGTTGAAATCTAGTCCTTGGTGTCCCAATGCTGAGGCATAATCTCTACCATCTGTGCCAGGACCCGCATAGGCAATCGTTTGTTTGTATGCACCTGCTGATCCGTCGCCTGCTGTTACCCATGTTGCGGGATCGTTGGGAACGTCATCACTGGTGTCGTTGCCCACGTTGACTGTGATTGTTGTGGTGCCAGTGGCATTGTGCTCGTCTGTTGCTGTCACTGTTAATGTGTATGAACTGGTTGTCTCATAGTCCAGTGCGCCTGCTGTTTCTATCAAACCGTTGGATGAGTTGATTGTGAATTTGTTGTCTGTGTTGCCCGCTGTGATTGAATAAGTGATTGCATCTCCCTCCAGATCCTCTGCGTGTACTCTCGCAACATCTGTGCCAGACGAACCATTCTCGTCTATTGTTCTTGCCGCGTACACGTTGTCAATGAAGTATGGTGCTTCGTTAACGTCAGTCACTGTGATCAACTGTGTGACGGAGTCNGTGTTGTTACTTGCGTCNGTGGCAGTTATTGTNAANGTGTGNGATGTGGCATCCTCATAGTTAAGATCCGTGAGTGAAATCTTTATGTTGTCCACAGCGGCACTTTCGTTGCTGAGAGATTCGTCCAGTCTGGCTCCNAATCCCAACTTGATGTCACCGTTGCCGTCCAGGGTACCATACAGTCTGTACAGTTCACCTTCTTGTTGTCCGTTTATGGTGGCCATTCCAGATTCCTTTGGTAATGGTGTCCAACCTGTGCCAAGGTTACCCACTGTCTCACCGTACTTCTGTTGGTTGTTGCCTGTGTATCTTCTCAAGTCCTGTACCACCAAGGTGTCGTTGACATACACCATNAANCTNTGATCCAGCGATCCGTGATTGACTGCGTCCCACGTACCAAACTCCCAGAAGTTGAAATCTATCTGGACTCTTTTGCCTGCGTGGGAACTGTCAAAATCAAATGTCTTATAGACATCCTGTCCTGTGTTTGAATCTCCATTGAACCTACCCAATATGTTTCCGTAGTAGGTTGTTGCGTCCACTGTTGCCCCTGTCCAACCTGTTGGTGTGGCACCTTCTGTGGTGCTTTCAAATGTTTCCGTAGTCAGCACAGCCGCCTGTGTGTTGTATGTGATAACGCCTGTTGAACTGTTGATTGAAAACTTGCCCTCACCATTGCCTGCTGTTATTGAATATGTGACTGTGCCATCTCCTCCTGTGTGATCTATGTCCGCCACCGTGGCACCATCGCTGGCGTTCTCTGCCATAGACACAGTTGAAGTGGAAGAAATAGCCAGTGGACTGGCCACGATCTGTTGGTCTTGTACCAGTAATTGCAGATCATCATTATTGTTTCCCTCAGGAGTTAGTTCAATAATAAAATTATTGTCTTCTATTAGTTCGTTGTGACCTTCAATTTCCAAAATAGGCCCCTCATATGCGATAAACAGATCATCTTCATTGTAATCATAATTGATTTGCTGTTCAATTTGTAAATCATCTTCAACCAATATTGGCTCTTCTTCTTTTATCACTGGTTCTTCATTGAACACCTCATCCTGCACTGGCATTTGTTCTTCCAACTTTTGTATGAACTCTTCGTCCTGCATCAAGGCATCCATTTCTTCATTAAACTCTTCCATGTTGTCTGCCTCAGCAAAAACATCTTGTATTTCTTCAGGAACTTCATTTGGATTTTCTTCTACAAATTGTTCAAACTCTTCTTTCATTTGATCAAAGTCCTGTTCAGGATCTAGAAGAATTACATCTTCTTCAGGCACTTCTTGGAAAGGATCCTCGTCAATTATTTCTTCTTCTATTACCTCTGGTTCTTGNTCAAAAATTTCNGGATTGTTTTTGATGTCTTCTCTGATCATTTCTTGCACGTCTTGAATGATTTCAATTGGTGCCTCATTTACAAACTGTTGTAGTTCTTCTTCTGGAATAAATTCTTTAAATTCTTGTACAAACTCCTGTTGGAACTGCTCGAAGTCCTGTTCAATCTGTTCAAACTTCTGTTCTACCTGTATTATTTTTTCTTCAATTTCAACAAACTGTTGTTCAACTTGCACAAATTTTTCTTCAACTATCTGAACCTGTTGTTCGACTTCTTTAACTTGCTGTTCAATTTCTACTGCTTTGTCTTCTATTATCTGTTCTTTTTCCTGTACTTCCTGTATTTTTTCTTCTACTTCTTGGACCTTCTGGTCAATCTCTTCTTTGATTTCTTCAACTTCTTGAATCTCTTCTTCGATTGCTTCTAGTTCTTTTTCGATCTGTTCCTTTTCTTCAACAGGCACTTCTTCCAATTTCTTCTCAAGTTCTTCTGCTTTCTCTTCCAGAGCCTCTGCTTTTTCTTCAACCTGTTCTTTTTCTTGTTCAACAAGTTCTGCTTCTTCCTCGATCTGCTCTTTTTCCTCTTCCAGTGCTTCCGCTTCTTCTTCCAGTGCTTCGGCCTCCTCCTCAAGTTGTTCTTTCTCTTCTTCCAACCCCTCGGCTTCTTCTTCTAATTCTTCTTTTTCTTCTTCCAGTTCTTCTTTCTCTTCCTCTGCTTCCACTTTTTCTTTAGCGGCCTCTTCTGCTTCTTTTTCTGTTTCTCTTAACTTTTTGGTCTTTTTGGTTGTGGCTATCGTTTTCGCAAACTTTTTAAGCACAATCTCTTTTGGCAGTATCACAGGCACAGTTGGTGGTTGTAGAGCCGTTGCTATGGTTGTGGCCTGAAATGCTTCTGTCAATAAAACAGATCCAGATTGGTTTGTTATCATGACCTGTCCAACAGTGCCGTCTTCGTTTGGAAGTAAAACTATTTCGTTTTCTTCTCCGTCTTGGTTGGCTTTACCTGCCACATTTGTTCCCCTAACACCTATGGTCAAAACAGGAGTTGTGACCTGCATGGCATCGTTGCCAGTCTTGGCAATCTGTCCTGATATGAAAGAAAAGTTTCCTGTGATAATATTGGCATTCATGGATCCTGTTGTGGGTTCAGCAGGATCATACACAAAGTCGTCTATGACCATTTTGGCACCGGGGTCAACAGATATTGAACTGTCGTCTTTGAATGCAACACCCACACTGCCGTCTTTGGCATCTATCACATCGTTGAGATATATTAGATCGCCTTTTTGTAATTCTATGAATTGGTCCGCACGTTGNACTATGACCGGCAAATCAGCGGTTGTAATTTTACCTATGGCATTGGGATCCTCAAAAGCAACATTAGATGTATCGGGTTGACTGTCTACAGCCAAGAGGTTAACAATGTTGCCTTTGAGAGTGGATCCTTTTAAAGTGACGAGGTCGGGAGATGTTTCAAAATAGTTTTTGAGCAGAACCGTTTTGGCTTCTCCCCATAGGTCATGAGTAGTAATTGAAAGGTCATCACCATTACGCACATACTTGCCTTGCGACAACTGTTCGTAAGATATTTGTATAGATTCTGTGTGACCTGCCATTTAGTACGTTAACCTCGCTCATGATTATTTACAGAGCAGTTTACTAAATTAATAATATACTATTATTATATAGGTGTTTATTCTAAGTTCTTATCGGATTAAATATGCGTATATTATGAAGTCAGTGATTGCGTTCATGCTCCTTTGGATTGGAGCAAATACAAACTACAACGTTGACCTTCCACACCCTCAAGTGATCATGTTACCGCAGGCACAGTTGGAAGAAATATACGGAGAAACCACGACCGGTGGTGGAAATCTAAAAGGTTTTTACAGCACAAAAAAAGATATCATCTATATCAGGGACGATTTTGATATCCATGACCCATGGAAGAAAAGTGTGTTGTTCCACGAACTGTTTCATTATGTGCAGGACCAGAACGGATTCAAAGGTGAATGCGTACAAGAGTGGGAAAAAGATGTGTATCCTCTACAGAAAAAATACATGTTGGAAGTTCACGGACTGAATTGGGAATATGATGAACTTTGGTACAAACTTATTAGTACCTGTCCAGTAAATTAATTTTTAAAAACTTTGTCTGTGAAGTCTTTGGTTGTGTTTTCAACACACCTAAAAACACAATCTGACCAAAGGGACTGTAGTTTGGGTCCAAAAACTATTTCTTTGTCGTAATTGATTGAGAGCCAAGAACCTGTTTTTTGTCTCGGTGGTAGCGCATCGATTTCAGACTCCAGTTGTCCTGCTTCCCAACTAGAGATTCCCATGGTAAGCAAAAACTTTTTGGGGCCTTTGCCGACTGCGATATCTTCTATTATGCTCTTGTCTAGAGTAAATCCAACATTGCTTGTAGAGACATTGGTGGTTCCTATTCTATAATCCAAGGTGTGTAAGCAACCAATCAGATTGGTCATAACTGGGCCGCCATAAAAAATTGTGGGGTTTACACTTGGATCTTTTTTGATATGGCCTGTTTTGCAAACAGTGTCAAAGGTGGGCACACTAACTTTTTTATTTACTATGATCCCGCCCGCACCACTGACGTCATGTTTGAAGATATAAACCACACTTCTGGCAAATCTCCAATCTTTCATTTTTGGAGGAGCAACCAAAAGTTTTCCATCTAGATAAGTGCTCATACACTTTTACTTATGGTGTCATAGGTGTTTAAAACTTGTAGGTGGTCTGTGGAAATAAATCTGCTTGGTCTGGTGATGCAACGTACACCGTGCCAACTGCAACGTTCTGTATCAACTGGTCAATATTTGTCACGACATTTGACCATTTTTTAGCACCACTCATGAAAATTATTCCAACAAAGGTGTCATCACCTTGCGCTGTCATATTTTGATAATTTTGGTATGCCAGTTTTGTGTGTTCTAGTTTTGCGGCACCCTCGTCCTTTTTCATAATTGCATTTACAAATGGTGTGATGTTATCAACATGTCTAAATATTGCTTTTGTCAATGAAGCCACTTGTTGTTGATTTGGATTGGCCGCTATAAGGTCTTTCAAGTTGACTCTAGGCTTATCAATCTTCAGTTGATCTCTTACATTCTGTATTGTGTTCATGTCAACCTTTGCTTTTCTTCCATCAAATANTCTACCTGGTTTAGCCACACTGGCTTTTATTTCAAAATGACCTTGGCCCTCAACAAAGATATCTCCCGCTCCTGGTTTTGATCCACTNTGGAATATTTGNGGACTCAATACAGAAAGGCATACTTCACCTGGACCTATTCCTTGATTTTTTAGTCCATACAATCTTTCTACCACTCTACTCATAAAATTTTGGCCATCATATCCAACAAATATGTCTCCCCAACTTTTAGCACCTGGTGATGTTAATGCATCAATTTTAACCATTCCTTGTGGATATTGTTTTATAAATTGATCAATTTCTTCTGTGGTTCCTTTGGCCTGTAAAATTGTTTCTGTAACTTTTTCTAGTATCCTTTTTGCATCTGGGTCGTTTTCTAAAACATTTTGTAATCTTTTTGTTAGGCCACCACCTTCAAGAGCAAATAACACTTTTTGTAAAGTTTCAGTGTCGATATTTGGATCTTTTAGTCTTGCTTTGATAACACTCATAATGCCACGGTCGTCTAATTCTTTTAAGAACCATGGTTTGTCCGCAGACTCCCTTTGCAGTCTAAATCTGTTTATTAGGTCAGTGTATAGTTTGTTGTAACTGTCTGTTGATATGGTTTTGTCTTTGAGTTTGGCCTGTAGATCACGCACACCTGTGATAAAGTCTGGATAACTGTTAACATTGGGCATTGTGACCACATTGCTTTTTTTCGTAGGAAATTTGATTATTTCTGCTTCGTCTATAAACCACGGTTTCATAACACTATTTAATCGTTTAGGACTGGTTCTTTTTCCTTAACTTGTCGTTGATTTCAATACTAGTTTCTAGTTGTGTAAATGGCGTGTTNAGTATCTCTCTGGCAAAATAGGCCAGTGCGGCAGTGTCCTTGGGAAAGCATGACCCGGCGTAACCTCTGACTCCGTCATTGCCTGGAACCCTCATATGTGTCTTGCCTATCCTTGGGTCGCTGTTGATTATTTTGACAAACTCACTCCAATCAGTTCCTTTGGCCGCTTTCAGCACGTCATACATCTCGTTCATGAACGTGACCTTCGTGGCAAGGAAACTGTTAATGCAGTACTTGACCATAGACGCTGACACGATGTCTGTATGGAAAACAGGACACTTTTTACAACTGCTGTACTCCTTGTACAGCGCCTCAACTTGTTCTGTGTCTGTGATTGCTCCTCCAAAAACATGCATGGGAGGACTTTTAAAATCCTGGAGATAATTCTTTTCAGTTAGGAATTCTGGATTGTACACTATTCTCAAATTTATACACTGTTCTTTGATCGCTTGTAGTTTATATGCGGGCACTGTGGACTTGATGATGACTAAAAGGGCCTTTGCCTGATTCAGTTCTTGCAACACTGAATCCAATATTTCTGTGTTACACTCTCCTGTTTCAAGTTGTGGAGTTGGAACCGCAACAAACACTGCGTCGGGTTTGAATTTTATAAGTTGTTGAATTGTGTTGCCACTGAACTTGTTTGGATCAACAATGTATTTCTGTATGTTTTTGGTAAAGCCTTGATTGATAGCAGATCCCACAAAGCCATGTCCAACAATACCCAATCTTTTCATAAAAGTATTTTATTGGGTATTGCGAACAATGTCTATCTATTTGGTTCTGCTTACCATTTCCTTGTAGGTTGCTTTGTCCAAAGGCACTAGTCCTCTGTCAATCAAGTAACCTTTTGGACCCATGGTCTTTTTACTGACATACATCTTAACGAACTTGTTCAGTCCTGGAACAGTACCTATGTGTTCTTTTTTGATGTATATGAATAAAGGTCTAGCCACCGGATAAGAATAGTCCTGAATAGAATCAAGACTTATTTCTGCATCTTCAATTGTTGCCGCTTTTACTTTGTCTCTTGCATTGTCTAGATAACTGAATCCAAATATTGCAAAATATTTAGGATCTGCCACAAGTTTTTGTATTAACAAAGTGTCATTTTCTCCTGCTTCAACCATTGCTCCATCTTCTCTCAAAAGATAGCATTTCTTTTTGCCTTGTGCTTCAAGTATGTCTTTAGGACATCCTTTTTTCATTACAAGACTGTTCCATGCATCTCTGGTTCCTGATGTTGGAGGTGGTACCATCACTTTGATTTCTTGGTCTGGTAGACTTGCGTCTATGTCTGACCATTTCTTAGGATGTGATCCAAGAGCACCCATGGCTTCCCATAACTGCTTCTTTGTGATGTTTATCTTTGGTCCGTCGTTTGAATTGGCAAAAGCAATACCGTCATTGCCCACTGCGATCTCAATCCATGATACTCCGTTCTTTTCACACAATGCTTTCTCTTTGCTTTTGATTGCTCTGGAGGCATTGGTCACAGAAGGAGTGTTTGTGNTTACCCCTGCACAGAATAGTTTCATTCCGCCACCTGTACCTGTAGACTCAACAACCGGTGTAGGATATTTTGTCTCCTGTCCAAATCTTTCTGCCACTACTGTGGTGAAAGGATAGACAGTTGAACTACCTACAATTTTGATTGCTGGAGTTTTTGCCGATACTGTGGTTGAGAATAAAAACACTGCACAAAGGATTTGTGTTATGTGTTTCATTTATTGTCCTTTTGTTTTAATGTTTTCATTGGTTATAAAACAGTAATATTTAAACACACAAATGTTACAACAATGTTACAGAAATATTATTTTTTTGTGACTACCGAAAATGTTTTTTGAAGGCATCTATGATGCTGTCTTTTATATTAGGTGATTGCAAATTTGCAGACACATCGAGGACTATCCTGTTTTCATCGCTTCCATTGTAGACCCAATGAGGCAAAGTGTAATTGTTTACCAATAGGACATCACCCTGTTTGATTGGTATATCGCCACAGCCATACATTCCAAAAATATTTCCTTTTTTCCATTGTACAGCAACATATATTTTTGCCAATCCAAACCCATCTATTGCGTAATCTCTATGTGGAAAAATATAGCCGCCAGGAGGAAGCACGTAAGAATTCACCAAATTAAGATCTTCGTCAGGTATCAACTTTTGTATTTTTTGTTTAATGACACTTTCAGTTGCCCAACCATACTCCATTTTTTTCCTAAAAAGTCTGCACTTACTATCCTCGTCGTGGTCGTGTTGGTGGCTTTTAGACAGGTCTAGAAATTTAGAGAAGTCTCTTGGCCCAAAAAATATTTTTCCGTTCCAGTTTTTGACCTGATAAGAGTTGTCTTCTAAACTAGGAAAGTTCCATTTTGTTCTCCAATCCTCTTGGCTCATCAGTTGATCGTGATCATTTTCGTCCAGACCAAAATCAAGATCTAATTTTAGCCATGGAAGTTTTAGATGTTTTGTGATCACATTGATGTCGTATTCATTGGACTTGATTGCGTCTTGTAACAATCGTGGTAAATTATCTATTGTCATGCAACCATTTCTCCATTATCATCTTCCATATTGGCGTAGTTATTTTTAGTTCCCATTTTCCTTTTAGTCTTAGTTCCGTGCAAGGCCTATAAAAATTAGGGGGAGTCACAGTCTGTTTCTCAAGCCAGTCCTTGTCATACTCAGGAAAAAATGTTCCGTCATATATGTAGTGTTGTAAATTTATCCCGTCTATTTCTATGCTTTTTATGAAAACTATGTTGTCGTCGACTCCATCTTTGTTAAGGAACTCGATCATGAGATTGTCATCCTTTAGTATATCAAATTCATTTTCAAAATCCATTGTGCCTGGTATGTGCGTATCAACAGAAGTATTTGTTGTTGATACACGTATTTTGGGTTTGGTTTTATTGTATTTGGAATGGAAATTTATTTTAACCTTCATTTTGTCACCGCCTTATAAAGGTCATCGATTGTCACGTTGTCTTTCTTTTCACTGTCAACAAGTTCACCATTGAACTCAAAACTCTCTATTTCCTTACCGGATGGAAGTTGCACTATTTTTTTGTTGTTAATGTTTGCCAGACTCTCTTTCTCCAAGAGGTTGTTAAAATACATCTTCTTTGCATCGTTTATAAACTCTAGTCTATAAGTGCCATTGAAACCAAAATACAAATTGTTTTTAATGTATTCAGGCTGGTCAGGCCAATCCGGAAAAAATTTATTTTCATACAACAGCACTTCAGGAACAGCATAGTTGTCGAACTCGATAGATTTCAAAATTATTGCTCTGTCATCAATAACGTTTCCTTCTTTGTCAACAACAGTATCATCTCCGCTTTTGCCATGATGAATAATTTCCAAATGATTTAACTCATTCATATTCTCCAGCGAAGTGTCATAGACAAAATACTTTTCTTTGTTTGGCATACAAACATCATCGAACATTGTTTTGCTGTTTACTTTTATCTTAAGGTTAGGCCACTTTTTACTGAACTTAGGTTCTATTATAATCTTTATTTGCATTAGTAAGTCCTCAATGGATCAAAATCCTTTTGTTCTTCCAGTATGCCTTTTTCTCTGTCAAACTTGACCTTACTGGCATCAAACTTTGTTATATTTTTGTTTTTTATATTGCTTACTTCATTCCATGCTATCGCAAGTGCCCGCAAATAATTTTTTGACTCAAAAACTTTGTATCCTAACTTTTCTACATGATGTTGGGCAATTATTCTTCTTTTTAATCTTTCTTTGAAATCAAGGGTAGGATTTTGTAAACATATCCAGTCATTGATATGGTTCTTAGTTGTCTCTAGGCCATGTGTCTCGGCATTGTCATACAACGGAGTGTTTGGCAGTAAATTTAAAGTAAGGCCTAAATTTATTTCTTCCACTAAACCTTTTTTTCCATAGTGTGCGTATCGGTCAAAAAAATCAAGAGTCAATTTGAAATCTTCTTCGGTCTCTACTGGATATCCAATGATCATTAAGAATCTAACTTTGATCTTGTTCTTGAAAAGTTGGCTGAGACTATAGTGTAGGTCCTCATCACTGTATCCTTTTTTCATGTGGTCACGCACTTTTGGTGATCCGGACTCGACTCCAATAAGCATAGTGCCTGCACCACTCTGCGCCATTTTTTCAAAATCTTCTGGAGGCATCTGTTTTTTAGATCTAACGATAAAATGACTATCCCAAATGAACCTATCCTCAGGTTTAAGTTTCATACGATACTCCGATAATTCATATGTCATGTCTCGGAATGCTTTCATTGATCCGTTTATCAAACTATCTGTAAATCTAAATGCTTTTGCTCCATATCTTGATACTTGCGTTTTTATCTCCTCAGCAATACTATGTCCCGACCTAAATTTATATTTCGGCCACATGCTGGCAATATCACAAAAAGTACAGGCCCTTACACACCCTCTGGATCCTGTTATAGGTAAAGCGACAAGTCCTTTTTTATTTGTATAAGATGCTAGTTCATAGTCACTGTAGTCAGGAAATTCAAGGTCATCAATGTTATCTATCTGTTTTGGTGGGATGCCATTAAGGCCAGGATGGGACATATCCCCATTAAGGTAAGCAGGCACAGATAGTTCTCCTTCACCCCGAATCCAACAGTCCATTATGCCTTGCTCCAAACAATATGGCCCAAAATTATTATCAGTGTTTAGGCCAGCGCCTCCCATAAACAATGGTATATCTGGTTTTCTCGATTTGATCATAGTCGACAACAGAATAGTTGCCCTTTGTGAATTGTATGAAAAGACTGATATGCCAACGTCTGTTGGGTCATATTCAAAAACTTCATCTATCCATTTTTGTGCCAAGCCAATAATTTTAGTATAAACTTTTTCAGAATAAAAATTGTGATTAAGGAACCAGTTGTCTATTGGGACCAGTTCTTCCCTTTTGTTCATAAAACTTTTTTCTAGTTCTGCATTAAAATCAAAAATTTTACATTCATGACCGGCTTTAACTATGGCGGCCTTGACCAATGATGCACCTGCAGGCGTGTAACCAAAATCGTCTTGAATACGAGGAGCGATCAGTAAGGCTATTCTCTTTTTCATTTTTTTAAATATTTCCAACTAATAGGAAAGTGTTCGGCGCAGAGTTCACTGATTTGGTCAGCAATCTCTCTTGTTTCTTCCTGTGTATCTTTGGCACATCTAAGTTGACAAACTCTAGCAAATGCATACAGAGTGCCGGACCAATACCATTCGGTCATCATACTTTGAGGGAGAACCATCCTTGCCTGCTCTGGTGCCACGTTCATTTCTATAAGTGAATTGTATATGATCAAACACTGCTCCATGGTGTTTTTCAATCTAAACTGTTCGTTTTTATCAAGTTCAATTTCACCGTCCGATCCTTGTTTACTATTTTTGGGCCTACCTCTCCATTGCTTTGGTTCATACAGTTCAGGTTGATAATCAACGTATCTTCTTGAAACTTCGTTCCAAACCAATCCCACTTGGTGTTTAACAAGTTGTCTTGCAACAAAAATTGGTGCCTTGATACGAAACTGTATAGATGCATGTCCAAAAGGTGACCAATGGTTGTGTTCTGCCAGAAACTTGATAAGTTTCTCATCCTTGGCGTCCATTAGTTCTTTTGTTTTTGCGTAACTGACTCTGGCGGCGTTCACCACGGTGAGATCACTGCCCATTTTGTCTATGTAATCAACTTGCATCAAAACCTACGTTTAAGTATAAAATTAATTTTTCTTCCATCCTGACTAAATCCATGTGGTTGTTCATAGTCTTGGTCGAAAACATTGCTAATACTTAAACCTAAATCGATTCCATAGTAATTTTTTGTTATACCTATATCAAGCAAGTGGGTGTCGGGCATGGTAATTGTGCTCCAATTACTGTTGTGTATGTCATGGTGTTCGCCTGTAAAGTTGTAGTTTGCATAGTAACTCCATGTGTTGGTGACTACCCTTTCATAATTGAAACCAATGCTATGCTCAGGTCTCCTCAACTGCGCTGAATTGTTGCCTTTCTCACTACTGAGACTGTTTGCCCAAATGGTGAAATTATTTTTATCTCCGTTGTAGGAGTAGGACAATTCGATTCCGCTTTGGTCCAGAGAGTCAGTGCTATTGTTTTTGTATGTTGGATAACTGTATTCGATCATGTTTGTTATTTGATTTCTAAACAATGTCAAAGAGTATTTGCTTTTGTCAATACCATAGTCGAACGTGACTTCGTTGAGGATACTGTTTTCTGCTGTCAAATCCATGTTGCCTTTGTATCCGTAGTTGTCAGCACCAAACATTTCATACAGACTAGGATTTTTAAACCCTTCTGCACGACTGAAACTTACATCGAGATTTGGCAATATGTCCTGTCTTAATATCCCAAATTTGTAACTGTCGTTGTTACCTATGAGGTTGTTGTCATCTGTTCTTAGATTCAACGTGGTTGCCCAGTTGTCGAACTCATATCCAAAATTAACAAATAGTCCTATGTTATCATAGTCCCCATCCAATGTGCTGTTGTATGATCCGTTGTTGGTGAACGTGGCCACATCGTATTTGTATTCAAATCCTAGTCCATACTTGAAAGGCCCATCTTTGTATTTTTTATGTTCTGCTCTTAATACGTAGGCGTCAGATTCATAGTTGTCGAACTCGTTGCCTGGACTATTGTACTCTCTGTCATATCCATGGGTGTGCAGTGTGACATAACTGAGACTGTCTTTAGTGTAGTAGTCAAACCCAGTTTGGAAGGCATAAAGATTGTTGTCAGTGTCATATCCATTTTGCAGGGCCAATGAATGGCCATCCAGATCACTAAAAGTATTTCTTGTAAAGAGGTTCGATCTAAATTTTAATTTTTCGTTGAACCATTTAACTACACTTGCGGTCCATGATTTATTTTTTGTCCCGTCAAGATCAGTTCCTCCCTTTAGAGCCGACTGTGTTTCAGACTGATGCAATCCACCTTTGACGTTAAACTGCCAACCATTGTATTCAGAGGCATAGTTTCCTTCTATGGTCTTACTATTGTTATGTCCTGTTATTGAAAAGTTATTTTGATAGTCGATGTCAGTTATTAAATTTATTGCACCTCCTATAGCGTCAGCGCCAAAGTGTGCGCCAGCGGCACCTTTGTATACTTCTATTCTTTGCACGTTGAAAAGGAAGTCTTGTCCAAAATCAAAGGCACCATTGGTGGTGCTTTGATCGTTGATAGGTATTCCGTTCAATAACACTAGTGTGTGGTTGCTGTTTGTACCTCGCATGAAAACTGATGCCTGTTGTCCAGTAGGTCCTGACTGCACGGCAATTGTGTTGTTGAGGAACTTGAAAACACTTTTAAGGTCCAAAAGATTATGTTTTTTGATTTGTTCTTGTGTGATCACCGTGCTGGGTGACACCTTTTCATTTATTAAATTTGTATTTGGTTTGGATATTACGACACATGGAACGTCGTTGTCCCAACTGCAACTTTCCGTTTTGGCGTGTGCGATAGATGTCCACACCAAGATTAACATAAGAACTAATCTCATCATTCGAGTCTCCTTGCTCTGTCCTGTGCTAGGTGGCATTCGGACTATGACCGTATCAAGTAATGTGGACGAATTTCACGTCACTTTCCCACTATGCTTTTAGCACAGTCTTACTATGTATTATATGACATAAGTTGGATAGTGTCAATTAAGTATTATGTTTCAACACCGTTGTCTGCTAAAAATTTTGTGCATGACTTATCATGATTAAAATATGGAACCAACGAAAATAAATTAAGTGGGTTTATGTGTTTTGCTCCGTAGTCCTTTAATGTGTTATCATTTCCAAGACATCCAGCAATTACGACTTCGTGTTTTTCCAAACCAAAGATCTTGCACCACTTTTCTTGTAGTTGGACATGTGAGTCTCTAACATGCCAATAACCTTTTTGTTTTATCAATTCATCCAGATAATAGGCACCAATTTTTCCATGTATTTCGTTATGCCTCATTTCTATTGGTAAGGGTTTTTTGTAAAAAGCAAATCCCCCTTTTATACCAGCCAATGGTAACATCTTAGTTACACTGTGAGTGATCAGTTCAATACAATCGGTGTTTCTCAAAGATATCTTTTCATGTGTTAGCGGCAACCATATACAGTCCATAAGCACAGGAATACCAAGTTCACAACATCTTTGTAATATATCATTCATATCTGTTTTAACTTGCAGGCGTTCCATGAATGGACAACTTATTATGAGAACTGAATCTTTTGTGAGTTCGTCCAGTCGAGTAATTTTATTTTCTATGATTTTATCAAAGTACCAAAATTCTCCTTTGAATATTACAGGCTTACGTTCTCTATGTTTTTGCAGGAACTCGTACACGCAATGAACCGTGTCTGACATGGCGGTCATTTCGTATTCTGACCATCTGATACCAATATCAGGCATGTTGTCTATCTGTGTTTTTACAATCCATCTATCTATGTTTAATATGTCTACTGGAACAGAACTGATCCAAGTTAGTATTGATTCGGTCCGCGGAGGAGAAAATCCAAGGTGGAGGCCTGATACTCTGGTGTGAATATCTATTATTGAATCAGATTTTGGTCTTTGAAAACTAAAAGATCCTGTAGTGTCTGGTTTAACCAGTTCGTTTTTTGCAACTAACCATTTTAATTTAAAAAAAAGTTCCTTATCCAACATACTTCTGTGTTTCTTTATCTATCTGTTTAAGTTGATCAACGTTGGACCAATGCAACCTATCATAGACAAGTTTCCATTCTGGCATGATTTCTTTTATATCGGTGTTCCAAAAATTGTCTAACTTCCTTATAAAATTAAGACTATCAGCATTTATTGGATTATCCAAAAACTTTTTGAATTTTTTTGGTACCAGACTGTGTAAGGCAGTAGGCAAGTTGTGTGGCGCCATCTCCACAGGAAACTCAACAATGCTCGGTTGTGAGATTCCTATCTTGTTCTCTTTACACCAGTTTTCTAAATCTTCAAAGGTACATATATTGAGCACACTTAGACTCGGAGAAATCATCATGTCAAATTTTTCTTTCTTTAACAACTTAATATTTTTTTCAAACAACTTCCAATTGAGTCCGGGACGTATGTACTCCTGCCTTTTGCCTATACCATCGATGCTGATTCTCAGTACAACTTTCTTAAATTGATTTAGTAATTTTATTATCTCATCATTTATTATTGTTAAATTTGTTTGGATGTATAGTGTTATGTTTTTAGCAGTATTTTTGCTAATAAGAAAATTTAACATCTGCTTTGTATTTTTATGATAAAAAGGTTCACCGCCAGTGATATCCAAATACTTTATTGAGTCAAAATTTTCAATTACGTAGGAATACCAGTCAAAATCATCGATAGCAAGTTTATCTTCTATTTGGAGTGTGTCCCATACTTTTTTAACTTTGCTACTTGAATTTGGCACACACATTCTACACGCCAGATTACACTGATTCCCAACAGTGTATTTGACCTGTGCCGGCATATCTTCACATGTGGTAGTATCTGTTCTTGTTATAAACTCTTCTAACCTGCTCTCGTTTACTGACTGCCTTAGACTTTTTATTCCTTTGTCCTCAGCATTCCAACACTGATTACAACCGGGATGTCTTTTATCTTCGATAAAATATTGGCGCAGTTCTTTGATTTCATCACTGTTCCAATATTCTGCAACAGACCTATATTTCTTAGAGGTGTCAAAAAAGCAACAAGGAGAAAATGTGATTTTTCCTTTTTGGGTCTTAGGATTACGGTCTACTGCTATCCACGGTAAAATACATTTATTATTAGCCATCCAACATTTCTTTTAATTCGCTGAAACCACCCACATATTTGTCGTCAACAAATATTTGTGGCACTGTTCTAGCACCTGGCACTGCTTCTTGCAACTGCTGAACAGTCCAAGTTCCAAGAGCAATATTTCTCTCCTCGACTTCTATATTTTTTGATTTCAATAGATTTTTTGCCTGTTCACAATATGAACACCCAGCATTACTCCATACGATCGCCTTCATCCTTGTCCTTTCCTTTAGTTTTTTGTATAGTTATTCTTACTTTGTACCATATGTAAAAAACAAAGTCGAACCATAGGAAGTTAACCAGCCAGCCAAAAGTAGTAAACGTTATACCAAAAACAAAAAGTGGCATTATGAACATGGCCAAGAACAACGTTATAATGTATGTGGGACAATATTCTACTGGCACTGCCCATGTGATCCATTTATCTTTTGTCATCTGTTTTTTTACATATGGCCTTGTAAGTCGCTTTAATTTTTGGAATATGTTTTACTCCAATTCTTTTGAGTCGCCATTTAAAAAATGGAATAAAAATCTTTGGCCAAGTTCTTAACTTCAAAGTAGTGCGGAAAAATTTATTCAATATTTCGTTGCAAATTTTTACGTCCTGTTCATATTCACTTTTTAGTAAAGGATGTTCTGATAGTCTTAATAAAATTGAATTTAACCTTGCTGATGCTATGTCCAGTGTGCCAACGTATGGCGTTAGTAAAAGATCTTTCTTTATATGGAAAGGTTGTGTTCTGCCGGGCCAGGCATTTACAAAGTCTATAATTTGCCTATTGTTTTTGACAATATCATTAAAGTTCATTTTAACCGTGCCTTTGAACTTTTACCTGTAATGGATATCCTTCGTCTCTGGCAAGGACAGTTGTTTCTATACCTTTTTGTTCTGCAATTTCGTACAGGTATGTGCCAACAACACCTTTGCCTTTTTCGTGAATGTGTGTTGTTAATGCAACTGCTTGTTCTGTTGTTTTATGAAATATATTTTTTAGAACTTTAATAACAAATTCTACAGTGGTCACATCATCATTAACGAATACCACATCGTATTTGTCTGGTTCTTTTAATTCTAGTTTGTCTTTTGTTAGTGTTTTAACACCTAAATCTGCCATTGCCATACTCCAATTATAACATATTTAAAACATATGTCTATTGAATTAAGTAGGGCGATGTGACCACCGCCCTATCTATTGTTGCCTTATTTGATGTCGATAGTTCTTGCTTTTTTGGCTTCTGGAACAATTCTTTCCATAGAAACCTTCAATAAACCATCTTTCAATTCGGCGCCCTTGATCTCCACATCATCCGCTATCGTGAATGATTTTGAGAAAAATCTTTTGGAAATTCCTCTGTGGATAACGTTTCCGTCCTCGTCCTTTTCTTCTGACTTATCAGACTTTTTGGACTTCACAGTCAACATGTTGTCTTCATACTGCACTTCTATGTCGTCTTTACCGAAACCTGCTACTGCAAGTTCAACGTCATAAGTGTTTGTCCCAGTCTTTACAATGTTGTAAGGTGGGAAGTTTGAAGTTGTTGGCAATCTGAAAAAATCGTCTTCAAACATTCTTTCGAAATGATCGAATACGTTATCAAACCCAACAGTTACGGGTCTTAATTGATTAAAGATAGATAGTGCTTTATTGTTTGTCATGTGCTTTGCCTCCTATTGTTAAGCGAGTTAAGTTTTTGTACGACCTATCTATTAGCATCGTATGTAGATATTTATCACCTACACTATACATATAGTCATTAATTTTAGGATTACGACCTATTTTACCAATTATCTTTGTCTTACTTTACTTGGATCTGCCCAATTACTTTTGGCTTGGTTTCTCTTTATTGTGATACGTGCTCTCTTTTGTTTCTCACGTTTTAATTCGGAAGGTTTACGGTAATATTGTCTATCACGTAGTTCCTCAATGAACCTGTCTTGTTTGATCTTTCTTTTGATTTTTCTATAGGCTCGAACAGCATCTCCGCCAGATTTTGTAACATCCACGTAGTATGCCATTAATTTTTCGCCTTTTGTTTTTTCATTTCGTTTACCGGTGTTTTAAAATGTAACACAGGATCTTGGTTTTTGTCAACACACTCTTCTGTGATTGATACTTTTGTGACTCCTTTTTTATGCATCTCAGCAGAGTCAAACTGGTAAGGCAGGAGAAGAGTATCCAAGATGTTTCTTAATCCTCTTGCATTTGTGCCTAATTTTTTAGCCTTTTTAGCAACAGCCAACTGGGCCTTTTTGTCTATCTCTAAATTAATATGATCAAGACTAAACAAGTAGGAATATTGTTTCAGTAAACTATTTTTTGGTTCATTTAAAACTTTTACTAATTGAAGTTCTGTCAATGGATCCACGTGAGTAAGCATACTAAATCTGCCAACAAACTCCGGTATCAGTCCAAATTTAATTAGGTCCTCTGGTTGAGATTCTGCCAAGTAGTTTTTTTGTTCGCTTGATATCAATTCAGAGTTAAAACCCATTCCTGTGCTTTTTCTAGATTTAATTTGTCGTTCCAGGTCTGTAAAAGCACCACCAACGACAAACAAAATGTTTGAGGTGTCGATCTCAACGTGTTGATGTTCAGGGTGTTTCCTTCCTCCGTGTGGTGGAACCCTACAAATTGTGCCCTCGACTATTTTAAGTAAACCTTGTTGAACTCCTTCTCCGGATACGTCTCTGGTTATACTGGTGCTTTCTGATTTCTTACAAATTTTATCAATTTCGTCTATGAACACAATGCCTCTTTCAGTCATGTATTTGTCTCCCTTGGCGTTTTGATAAAGTTTAGTGATTACATTTTCAACGTCATCACCAACATATCCAGCCTCGGTCAAACTTGTAGCATCTGCCATAGCAAAAGGCACATCCAAATATTTGGCAATGGTTCGTGCCATAAGTGTTTTTCCGGAACCACTTGCACCAAGTATAAGAACGTTTGATTTTTCTAATTCAAAGTCCTTTGGTGGATTTAAAATTCTTTTATAGTGATTAGACACAGCAACACTAAGAACAGTTTTTGCAGAGTCTTGCCCAACAACATATTGATCAAGATATTCTTTTATGTCCACAGGATTTAAATTTTGTTTCTCACCAGTTTTGATTTGCTCACTGCTAACCTTTTGGTTATCCTCCACAATGATCTCTGTGCATAATTTTATACACTCATTACAAATTGTAACTTTATCAGCACCAACGATCATTTTTGAGACATCTTTCCTGCCCTTACCACAGAAAGAACAATTAAGATTTTGATCTGTATCACTCATTGAATATCGCCTCCAAGTCAATTATTGTTTCGTTTTTCAAAACTTTAAAATTATTTTGTGATTTAACTATAACAGTTTTAGACTTTTCTAGTATGTTTGTCAACCATGGCAAAGTTAATTCAGTGTCCTTGGCACTGTCTACAACGTAAACAACAACATCATCATTTGCTAGATGCCTGTTTAGATAATTGGCAAACTTGTCTTGATCTTCTGTTTTGAAGTTTATTATACAAAAACTGTTTTTGTTATCTTCTAAGATACTGGGTGGTGTAACCAAAGTCAGTTTGCCTAGTCTAGTCGTTTCCATTATCCATCGCTTGTTTGACTAATTTTTGATCTTCCTCGGCAAGGTCTTCCAATTTCATTTCTCCAGTTTTTACTTTGATGATTAAATCATTTATTCTTGATTCAATTTTTTGTCTATATGTCTCTTCGTCAATAAGACGCTTTTCGTTAATCTTACTCCAGTTACCAGATTCATTTTGCTCAGAGTTTTGTGTGTAAGCAGGTTGTTGTTTAATCACCTTGCCTTTATCAACCAACACTGTGCCTAGGGCACCCACTTTTGGTTTTTTAATTTGGCTTTCAGGCTCTATCACTTCTGTAAAGTCAGGCTTTATTCTTGCTTGTACACCTTCCATTGCCTTTTCTATCTGCTTGGCTATGCCTGGCTCTTCGTCTGTTTTTTTAACTTCTGTGTCTACATCATATTTTATTTCATCTTCAAAATTATAGTCTTCAACTGGTTTGCTAGTTTCTTCTATCCTCTCAATATCTGCTTTTGTTTCTGCCGCGACTCTTTCAAGTTCTGCCTCTTCTGCTCTCAATCTTTCATCAAAGGCCTCTATTTTTTGTTCCTTAGTCGGTTCTTTCTTTGGTTGCTCAACTATAACTTCTACAGGCTTGTCTTCTGGTTTTGGAGCCTTTTCATTAAATTTTTTAAGTTTTTGTTGCCATTCATCTACTTGCTGTTTAATTTTGATTTGTTTTTCTTGGGCGTTTTTTTTACTAGCCTGCTCCGCCATTTCTCTCCATTTTAGAATAATACTTTCATCATCTGGTTTTTCCAAGTCTATAATCTCTTGAGGCTTAGGTGGTTTAACAGGAAATCTTCTAACCAGACTTTGGTTCGCGGCAATTAAAAGTAAAACTGCAAGTGGATCAAAAACAACAATTATAATCAATATCACCCATCTTACTGCTTTGGATAAATTTACTTCTTCGGCAAACCCCCAGTCAACCGCAAGAGCGGCTATGTATTTCACTGGACCTACTTCTGCCTCTAAATTAATTAATTTTTTTTCTAACGGCTGTCTTTCGATAATAAGATCATCAATCTTATTTTGGGCAACTATGATATTTTCTTCTGCTTCTTTAATTGTAGTTTTGTTATTATCTCCTGCGATCCTGCCTTCATTCCTATATTTCTCTATCTTTGCCTTGGCCTCTTTTATTTCTGCATTTAGTTGATCACGTTCAGGTTTTTGTTGTTTCCTTAGTTCCACACCTTTGGCAATGTTGTCACCCTTCCAAAAACCTTTTCCTTGATCTGTGTATGCCTTTACGTCTGCGTCAAGCACTTGTAGTCTTAGATAGGCAGAATTGATAATGTTTTCCTGCACCGCAATGTCCTGTGTGAAATCTTTTCCTGTTCGATCAATTGCTTTTTCAGAACGTGTGATGACTGCCTTTTGCCTTTCAATATAGATAGTCTGGCTTTCTATCTTGTCGTTAATAATATCAACCCTTTGCACCAAGGTATCACTGGCTAAGTTTTGTTCAAGGTGTGCCTTAGATAAGAATCCAAAAATACCCATTGAAGTTATTATTGACAGTATTATGACCGCAATAGTAAGATAAGTTTTGAGAAGGAATGGTGTAAACTTCCATTGCCGATATAGCCAACTGGCTGTAATTAATTTTCCAACCTCAAGAACTGACCCCATTATAACCACAGGCCAAAATGCTCCAGGGAAGATTGTGGCGAGTCCTATCACAGAATAGAAAATTGCAACACCCGAGATGGATAATGCAGATAAAAGTGTAAGAATTGCTATAAACATTATAGATTATTTACTATAACAGAAACTTCGTTTTACTGCTACTGAATTATTTGGTAAAGTGATTACTCTGCTGAGTATGTCAATGAGTTGTCAGTTGGCAATTGGTTGCTAGTGTTTGGTGCAAAACCAGTAACTTCTGTAACTGTGATTGCTTCTACTATTTCACCAATTGATGCTGTCAACACCGGACCGGCTGTTACTTCAATTGTTCTTAATTGCTGTGGATTGCCAGTACCAGTTGGATCAAAAATACTCATGTTCTCAGTTCTTGTAGTGTTCAATGCTTCAGCAATTTTGTCTTGAAGATATAATGCTCTTGTTGTAGTAGTTGTTGATCCGTCGATTGTTGTACCTGTTGTTGGAACAAAGTTTGGCGTATCAAAAACAAGTCCAAATGCCAAGTTAGTAATCGGTGAGTCACCTTCGTCAGCGGCATAAGTTGTAACAATATTGCACACTCTAAAATTGGATCTTACTGCTAGAGCCTCCATCATCATTTTCCATCTTAAGTTCCCTCTTGATACCAATAATGATTGTGCTAGTGTTGTAGGCTTAGTTGCAAAGTCATTCGCTATGCACGGAGACACTCTTCCACCATTTACTGTCTCAGTGTCTAAAAAGCCTGAAGTGTTTATTGCCACTGTGAAATACGTTATTTGTGGTTCGTTAATATTAACGTTATATAAAGATTTTGGTTCGACTGTTGCCATTTGTAAATTCCTTGCTATTATTTATACTAGAACTATTTATTTTAGGAATACCCAAGGTAGTGTTAATCTTTTACACGCCTTGTTCGTCATGTGCCTTTGTGCACCATTTAACTGTATATAACTCTGATAAACACGGCAGTAGCCATCTGACGTAGGAAAGTGACTTATAACCCTGATCTTGCCATTTGCTAGACGTTTTTTACTATACCAAGCAGTTATTTCACCAATTTGTGCGTTGTTTAAACTATGATATACCGCTTGTTGATGTTGTTGCTTCTCTGCCTTGTTAAGATTAAATCTAATGTATTGTGCACCGTTCCATAACATTCCTGGCGCACTCCATATCTCACCTTCTCCAAGCATAACCGGATATGGCATCTGTGCCAATGCGCCATCGGTTTCTTTAGGCACAACTGATACTTTCTGCACATTGGATGACGTGCAATTAGTTAGAAGCACCAGACTAATTAATACTGTGATAACCTTGAACAATTTCATATCCTCCATCCAATCTCTTACAAGCAATACCTCTCTGCTCTACTAACTTTTCTCCCATCGGCATCTGCCAAGTAAAGAACTTACAACTTTCCGCAATTTTCATTCCGTGTAGAAAGTCCATTACACCGTCTTCGCACTTGACTTTTTCTTTGGTTACTTTATCGATGATCTCTCCCTTTTCATTTTTTGTGATCACAGTCTCATGGCTAATGTCACAGTATTGATCCGACCATGGACCTCCGGCCTTTGCCACACCAACTAATCCAAAGATTAGAAGTGCTACAACTAGGGCAATAAGTTTGTAAATGTAGTTCATATTGCCCTACTTGTTTAAGATGCTTTTAGCACTTTTTTCAAGTTTGCTAGTATCAATGAATGCAACTTTTTTCTTATTAACTTCTTCGATAATGGCTTTTACTTCTTTCTTAGAAAGTTCAACCATCACATAAGATCTATAAGATTTGTTGTTTGTCATAAAAACAACCTGTTTTGTTACCTCATATCCTCTGGCTAAAGTATCTTCAATCACGTTTACGATAATGTCCTGCGAACCTGACTGTACCGTAAGTGTTTCATTAGTACCAACTTCATCCTTCTTGATAGTAGTCTGATTGTTCATTAGACCATTTATTCTATCAACAAGTTTAGCCTTTGCTAATAAAATACTTTTCTTCACAGCAAGTTCTAAGTCAGGAGATACAGCAGTTGCCGCCTCTTGATACTTAAACATTGTTTCGTGATCGTATTTGACATACCATTTAGGAGTCTTGTTAACAACTCCATCCTTTGTCATGTCCGGCTTAATTTTGTAGGTTGAACATTGCGCCAACAACAAACCTGCAAATAAAACCAATGCTAGTTTTTTCATACTCATTTTCCTTATAGTTAAGATTGCAACCTATCTACAGTTTCACTCATCCAAGCAATAAGATTTGAAAAGATATTACCAATTCCATCTAAATTAAAATCAGACAAAAATTGATCATAGCCTTCACCTATCATCGGATAAACTGCAAAAAATATCGCAATCAATATTATCAATCTAATCATGTGTAAATTATAGCATATTTTCCAAATACGTCAACCAAGTTGATCTGGTTAAAAAGTGTTGATTTTACTGGCTTTTTATGAGAGAAACTTGAACTTTTTTCCAGAAATTGCTAAAAGCACATATCTTTCAAACAAATTCATATCGCTATTTTGATAATTGTAGGATCTAGTTTTTAGGCATTTATTGAAAATATCACTAGGAATATATTTCTGGTTTAGTTTTAACCAGTTTTTATACAATTTGTTATTAAAGTCTATTTCAATATTTCTATCTGCGAAAAAATCTTTAATACTTTGTTGGTTATAGAACATATCGCTGATTTGAATACTACTCTTATCCAAATTAAAATCGTTCATATAATCTATTGCTGACTTGATAACATTCCAAATTACTAGTTTGGTTTTTTGGTCTTGGTTTAATTTTTTGGTAATATCAAGCAGAACTAGGTCTTTTTTATATTTGGATAAGTTGTTCTTGGTAAAATAGTATTTTATTGTCTTTGTTTTGGTTAAATTAGTCTGCACCAAAAATGGTAAAAAAGAATAATCATAACCTATGCTAACAATCTCCATATAGTCTGAAACAACATTATCTAATGATTTTGTAAAATTCATAGACTTTATTAAAAACTTTTTATTTGAATTCTTTAACTTACTGAGATCTTTTTCTGCCTTTTTCAATTCAATTCCTGCATTCCAACTTATACCAAATCTATACAGTGTTGGATATTCAGGATCTTTGAACTGATGTGTGTTTGTTTTTCCATTGGCCCTGCTGTTATATTTGCAAGTGAAGTTAGTGTACAGATCCTTTTCGGCCATGTCTATTAGTGTGCATATGGTGTCACCTCCTGATCCACCGAACCAACGCAACATCAAGCCTTTACTATTCATGTTTTAGCCTACGGAACCTTCCATACTAATTTCTAGTAGTTTATTTGCCTCCGCGGCAAACTCCATTGGTAGTTTCTGGAAAACTTCTTTACAAAATCCACTGACCAACATATTGATTGTGTCTTCGGTTGGTATGCCTCTCTGCATACAGTAAAACATCTGTTCATCACTTAATTTGCTAGTGGTGGCTTCGTGTTCGCAGGTTGAACTGCTATTCCTATTTTGTATCACAGGCACAGTTGAAGCACTACATCCGGATCCCATCATCAAACTATCACACTGAGTGAAGTTTCTACTGTTAATTGCCCTCTTCATTATGCTGACCTGTCCTCGATATGTGTTGGAACTTTTACCTGCACTAATGCCTTTTGATATGATTGTGCTTTTAGTGTTTTTACCTATGTGTATCATTTTGGTTCCTGTGTCGGCCTGTTGTCGGCCATTAGTAAGAGCCACACTGTAAAATTCACCAATGCTGTTGTCACCCATCAAAATACAACTTGGATATTTCCAAGTTAATCTCGAACCTGTTTCAAATTGGGTCCATGTAATCTTTGAATGCTTTCCAATACATTTTCCCCTTTTTGTAACAAAGTTATAGATACCACCCTTGCCTGTTTCAGGATCTCCTGGATACCAATTCTGTATGGTTGAATACTTTATTTCTGCGTTGTCCAAAGCAACCAGTTCCACATTGGCCGCATGTAATTGGTTCTCATCTCTCATAGGTGCTGTACATCCTTCTAGATAACTTACATAACTGTCTCGATCTGCTATTATAAGTGTTCGTTCAAATTGTCCAGTGTTGGCCGCATTTATTCTAAAATACGTTGACAGTTCCATAGGACATCTCACACCTGGTGGAATATACACAAATGATCCATCTGTAAATACTGCACTGTTCAAGGCCGCAAAACTATGGTCACTGATTGGAATAACCGAACCCAAATACTTTTTCACAAGTTCAGGATGGTTCTGTACCGCTTCACTAAAACTGCAGAAGATTATACCTAATTTTTTCAATTCTTCTGAAAACGTTGTAGCCACAGACACAGAATCAAAAACTGCATCTACCGCCACCCCTGCTAGTTTTTCTCTTTCATGGAGAGGTATTCCTAATTTTTCAAAGTCCTTTTTGATCTCTGGATCAACTTCATCGTATGATGCTGGTCCTTTTTTTGGTGCTGAATAGTAACTAATTGCTTGATAGTCTATTGGTTCTATTTCTAAATTTGCCCAATCAGGCTTTTTTAAAATTTTCCACCTGTCAAATGCTTTCAATCTAAACTTTAGCAACCACTCCGGTTCATTTTTGATCTTGCTAATCTTTCTTACTGTATTTTCATCTAGACCTGGTGGTAAAGTTTCCGACTCCACATTGGTGGTAAACCCTGCTTGGTATTTTTTATCTAGTGTTTTTTGAAGTACGTCCTGCATCGTAGTACTTATTTTACTACAATTTCAACTCTTTCATTCTTCTCAGAATGATATTACCGTACTCAGGGTTGGTGCTCCATGGTGCAAGTAAAGGAACCAGTTTCTTATAGTCCCAATATGCGTCTTTAAGTTGTTTGTTTCTTTCTGCCCTAAAATCTTTGTAAGCAGGATGCCTGTTTAATATGTCTATTACATCTGCAACACTGGCACATTTATTCTTATACTTCTTCACACCAAAACTTGCATTTGGTATTGCACCAGGTTTCATGTGTGGAACGTTTACTAGGTCCCAAGTTCTAACACCAAACAAGGCGTTTCCTTCAGTTGCAAAACGACTAGTGCCACTTGCACTTTCCACATCGGCCATTGCAATTATTATTTTGTCAGGTATTCTTTTATGGACTTCAGTTGTAAGGTTCAAGTAGTTTACACAGTTTTGAACGTTTTCAACAAACTGTTTTGTATTTTTAAATTTAAACAAAGGTGCATGTAAACCAAATTTTTTAAGGTTATTAATTGTTTTTTGTTCTTGATCAAGTTTTATGTTGTTTACTACATGTTTGTTCGGTTTAAATGTGCCCAAAGTAAATGTAATGAATAAAACCACTGCACCAATGATGAACAGTTTACCACCGTTCCAAATTCTATTTAGATGCCTCTCCCAATTTTCCATATTGTTATTTGGTGCCCCGAAGGGCACCGTTTTGTTTATGCTACTTTAGTTTCTAGTTTATTGTCTTCTCCAGCATTAGTCAACGACTTTTTGTATTCTGCTTCTGCAGAATTCATGTAGTTGTTCCAATCTGCTTTTGATAAACCAGTAAATCTTGTGATGATACCATCAGCAAGTATTTTAAATGAACCGGCTAATTTGTGTGAGCCATCTGGTTGATATTTGTGTACCACACCAGTTGCCTTACCATCAGCATTTTCTCTGCCCATGATAAACATGTATTTCCCACTTTTACCTGTCCAAGTATTTTTAGTTTCAGTATCTTTTTGACATCTTGCAGTCACTTGATCCAAAACCAACTGTGCTTGTGCTGAACATTTATACATATATTCTCCTAAGTTACCATTATTATAACACGATTTGGTATTGTGTCAAGTGGTAATAATTTCCAATTTCCAACGGTTATACGTCATGCCCTCTACAAATCAATGTATTTTCTACATATTCAAACATCTGAGAATAACGTTCGACTGTTTTAACAAATGTTCCATCTGACTGCACAGCATGATTAGTGTTTTTGTATTCATTATTAATATGTTCGTGTAAATTAAAAATTTTATCTAGTATTTGCCTGTGTCCATATTTTTCTAATGAATCAATTATGCCTTTATTCTTGTAGTTGTGATGAGTACCCCAATTTGGCTTTTGAGTAAACTTAACTGATTCTTGATTAATAAATTCCAAGCCTAATGACTCATAAAATTTTTTAGTTTCCGCCAAAGGAATCTTCCAAAAGAAATCATATCTGTCTCCTATTTGGGTGAAATAATTTAGTTTACCTTTCAGTTGATCTCTTAACACATATGCATATGAGACAACAATTTCCGGATCAAGAAAAAATGGAAATGNGTTTCTTATAATTTTGTGTTCTGTTGTTCCTGTGTCAGTCACAAACCAATAAAATTTATTGTTTTTAAATCGTACTCCTGGTTTTTCGTGTCCGGTAATTATTACTCCATCTAGGTCATTGTAATGTTTTGCCATATACACTTTAACACAAGGACGAACCTTAATTTTGTTATGCTGATAAAATTTAGGATTTTTATACCAACCTGCATGGTTTAAGTATTCATAATCCTTCTCGGTCCATTTGATAACAGTGACCTTGCCTATACTTTTTCCAATATGCCTGTTTACAAATTCAAGCGCCATGATTTGTTCTGCGTTGATGATTTGGTCATTTGCCGCTTCCATTACTCCAGGATATTCAATGATAACTTCATCAAAATAAATGTCATTATCGATTGCAATTTTTAGTATGGTATGACTGTCAGAGCCACCACTGTAAGCGAGCACAAGTTTATTATGGTTTTGTCTTAGATGTTTTAATTTTTTTAAGTATAGGACTTGAAGTGATTGCCTGTTTGGTTTTGGTAATGAATATGTCCGCTCCAATGCATTGATCCAGTCTTTGTGAATATTGAAGTAACAAAATTTTTGAGTCTGATTCGCGTGATCTAGTGCTTGGAAGACGTTGGCGAATTGATTTCCACCAACGTCATAATAAGAATCATATACTACTGTTTCCAAAGTTCTTGCCCTTCCATGGCAAGTCTAAGTTCTTCTTGTCGAGTGTCCTGACCAACTATCTCCGGCAGGCCTTTACTTGCTCTCCATTGCACAAATAATTCGTCTTTGTTTGCCTCAATAAGAATACTTCTAAGTTTTTCGGATGTGTTGTTTGAAATAACAGGGTATTCCATCACAGGAAATTTTGTTCCATCCTTAACTATGGTGTAAACAGATGGTATGTCATGTATTACTTCACTGCTTGTATTGGCAATGCAAGACCCTTGGTTATTTTTCACAAGTTTAAGTGACTTACCTTGGTTAGTAAACATGGCATCTATGTCTCCTGCCGTAATGGCATTGTAGAGTGCACCACTGTTTTTATATCTTAGATAGATTACTTCTTTACCCAAGGTACCAAAAAGTTTATCAGAAAACTTTTGGTTCATGTTTTTATCCAATCCAACCTTAAACACGTCTTTGTTGACGGCCTCATTTGATTGGCACCAGAAGTATGGAGCGAAATATTCTTTCAACACAAAGTTGTTTTCAGTGATGTCGTAGCCAATCTGAGAAGGTTGATTGGTTGGGTACATCATTATTACTGTTTCCTTGCCCCTTGTTTTTTCTAAATATTTTGCACCCTCCTTGGTGGAACTTATGTTTTCAAACTTTACATCGTGTCCCATCTTTGTTAGCACTTCCTTATACATTGTTGCTCTGGCGAAACTAGACCCGCCCGGCTTACCACCTGGAACAACAGTAATCGATTCTGCCAATGCACTTGTCATTAACAAAATTGTAGATAATAAAAAAAGATATATTTTTTTCATATCAGTCTTTCTCCTTGTTTAATGAGTCCATAATGTGATGTATCGGGAAATGACGAACTCTAATTCATTTCCTAATATAAAAGAGAACAAAATCGGCATGAGATTGATCTCTTTAAATTTTATTGCAATTAAAGAAACTACAACTAAACATGTAATATAAAACACTAACTGATAGTTGTCAATACCCAAGTACACGCAAGTGGTAAAGCACACTAATGCAATAAAAATATTCAAAACTTTTTTCAATTTTTGCATGAGGACTATGATAAACTTTGCAAGAGGCCATGCAATTAGTAGTGCTATAAAATTAATAAAAACGAACCAAGGCACTAGAGTTTGCATCAGCATAAGGCCATTTTGTTCCAGGTTCTCAAACTGATACGGAGACCATCCTGCTTCTATGAGATAGTTGAAAAGAATAAATTCACTTGAAGTCAAAGGTATGCCTAATAACACAAGAGGTAACAACATTCCAAATCCACCGCTGTTGTTAGCAGTCTCGGCGGCCACTAATTTTTTACTAGGATAATTTTTGTTTAACTTTGACTCAACCGCATATGAAAGATTGGTGCTAAGGAGTGTGCCAAAGCCAGGTGACATCGCCGCAAAGAATCCTATCACTGCCCCTCTTATGCTGGCACCTATGTTTCTTAGAAATAAAAAGAAAACCCGTGTAAATGAGGATAGTTTTTCTTTAATAAAACTTAATCTTATATCACGATGCACAGACGTGAACAACGCAGGTGCAACAATGAGTCCTAGTATCAATGGATAAAAAGGAATGCCTTCCTCCATTGCTTCAATACCAAATGTGTATCTGAATGTGCCTCCTTGTAGGTCAGGACCTATCATAGATAAGAAGTAGCCAATAGAAAGTAACGCAAAATTTAAAATATATCTTTTATTATTGAAAGCAAAAATGCTTGCCAATAGCACCACTGCATATAAAACAATTTTAAAACTGTCTTTTAGAAACACTGTGAAAAAATCTATAACGTATGGCAAACCAAAGAAAGTAATGACAACTGCAATTAAACTTCCGAATAAACTACCTACAGCACATAGACCTATGGCAAGGCTATTAAGATTTTTCTTTCTAAATTTTGATCCTTCTACAACTGTGGGTAAACTATTTGCCTCACCTGGCACCTGTAAAAACACACTTGGGATGGTGCCTGTAAATTGCGCAGTGCTTAGTATTGCCATATAGAATAAAAATAATTGAATAATGTCCAACTGCAATAACACAGGTGTTGCTACTATCAACGCGATAGTAGTACCTATTCCAGGCAACACGCCACTGGCTGTGCCAATAAGGATTCCACCCATAACAATCAGTAAGTGTTCTAACATAATCACAGTATTAATTTTTCGAAGGCTGGTGTTGTTTCTCCTGTAATTTGTAACATCATTCTATTGGTTCTGCTAAAATTGGCGGTGCCATGTGGCACATGGTACCAATCGAACCAAAATACGTCACCTTTTTTCCAGCCTGTGATAATTTTTGTGCCAGCCATTATCACTTGGCCTGCTGTCCAATCGTTAAGGAAAACAAACACACGTTTGACTTTTGTTTTTTTATCTTTGGGATCGGCAATATAATTGTTATAACTATTGATTACATCCATATGAAATGTGTGTGCTTGACCTGGTTGCTGATTATGGATCTGTCCTATAGGATTTTTAAGATGCCAAGAATGCATCCAATCGTATAGAGTTTTGTATCTCTCTTTTGTAATGACTGACAGGTCATAACTTTTGTGTATGTCCAGGCCTAATTCATTCTGTTGATCAAACGATGGTCCGCTGTGCTTGTGTTTATTATTATCCAACTCTATTTTTTCTTTTGGATAAAGATCATCTTTAATATTACAGAGAGGAAATTTAAAATACTTTTGCGGCAAAGGTTGTTTATTATAAAATCCATCTTTGAAATCAGACCTTTCAATTAATTTTTCAAATGTTTTCTGCATTACTTTCCTCCTTAATTAAATTTTCAAACTCANGTGTGGTTTCNCCTGTAACCTGTAATAACATCCGGTCACTGCGACTGAAGTTAGCGGTTCCATGTGGTACATTATACCAATCAAACCATAACACGTCTCCTTTGTTCCATTCTACTATTAGTTGGTTTCCAAGCATGATAATTTGCCCGGGTAACCAATCTTCTAGAAAAACAAACACCCTTTTCACTTTGTTTTTAAGGTAGGCAACAACTTCATTATTGGTTTGTGTATTTGGAAGTGTAACCCCATAATACTTAGAAACATATTTCACATAACTGCTTATCATGTCCATATGGAAAGGATGTGACTGCCCAGGCTTTTGATTATGCAAAATAGATACAGTGTTTTTAAGATGCCATCCTTGTAACCAATTCCATATCCTTGTATTTTGATCCGGGGTCACCAGAGAAAAATCAAAAGTTTCACTCACAGGATATCCTAGTTCTGTGGCCTGTGTGCTGGCAATACCATCACGCTTGTAGGTTGAGTTATCAACCTTTATGTCATCACCAACACTGTATAAATTTTCAGAAACGTTAGTGATTGGAAATTTATAAAAATTTTTGGGTAATACTTTATTGTTTAAAAAATCATCTCGGTATGAGGATCTTTGCAACAATTCATCAAACAATGTTTTCATATCTAAATTATACACTAAAGTAAGGTTACAAGCAACATGACTTGGTAATCTCACTATCATTTAAATTGAACTAGATACAGATCTGTATCACACGGAGGGGCCCTTAACTCTAGTAAACTAGCCTTTGGCCTTTTCAGGCTACTTGGAGGTCCTTTTTGTTCCGACGTCACTGTGTGGCGTTGTTACAAGTATATTTATTTCTAGTTAAGTTTGTTGAATTTTTTAAGGAGATATCGATAAACGTTTTCCCAATATTCCTTGAACCATGGATCTCTAGCATTCAGCATTGCCATTCGTGCGTTGCTCAATAGTCTAGGTTGTTGGTCTCTGTTTACTTTGATCATTTCAGTTTACTCAAAAAATCCTTTTCAATCTGAATCTTTTCGTCAGCGGTCAATTCGGTCTTTTGCACCTCTATGGTTGTTTCTTGTGGCACATCCTTCAAAATGGATTTTTGTTTAGGCTTATCTATAGGCATTCCTGCCCTATCGAACCAACGGCCGTCTTGTGTTTCATATGCGTATGACCTAAAATTGTTTCCGTCCATTCCTTTCACAGTTATTGATCTTTTAAAAATTTTTCCTTTATATTGTGTGCAGTTTTTGTTTATTAAATTCACCTGTCCATAAATGCCGCCATATATTCTATCTATGTATATTGGTCTGCCTTTACTGTCTTCACCATACCTATTTGATATCACGTCCACCTTCGGCTCACGTTTTTTAGGTTTTGTAATTTGCTTAAGATTGTCTAAAAGTTTTTGTGTTTTGCTTTCCATAATTTATAAGTGTTGTGCACCAATCTCGCCGGTTACCCGGACCAAAATGCGTACCCTAGATGGGGTGTAAGTTGCGTTGACACAAGAGGTATGTGGACACAACACTTTACCATATTATAGCATAAACTTGGAAATAGTCAACCTATTCCGAATCATCAAGTAAACCACTCCTTTTAAGCACCTCATTGTCTTCAGGATCTGGCTTTTTTTTTGGCTCTTGTATTTTTATCCATACACAAAAGAACACAATTGTGGCAATTGTACCTAACAACAACATACCTAAACCATATATCAGTTCCATACTACTCCTTTATTTCTATTCCTAACATTTCAAAATGATCTTTGATAGTCCATTTTGTAAAATCTATTAAATCACCTCTAAGATTTTTTATGGGCACACGTAGTCCGGCTAATTTATATCTCATGAAAGGCAGTTCCCAGGTCGCGTTTTGTTCCCACTCTCCTTGTAGATAGTGTTTGTCAAAGTCACTTAAAAGACATAACGGCATATGGATTGCTTCTAAGGCACTTATATTTCCATCTAAGTAGGCCTGTAGTATCCTGTTCTGAGGTATCGGATGTTCTAAATGTTTTTTATCTGGCAAATCCACTGCGTAGTAATGTGCCTGGTGAGGCTTACATTTTTCTTTCTGAGTGTCTCTAAGATATCTTTGTAAGAAATAAAAGTATTTGCCCTTGACATCTCTTTCTGTGTTTTCACTTAACAGTTCACTTTTAAATTTGTCAAGGATAGCACAATCTGATTCAATACTTGTCTTGGTTGATTTTATAGTAAGTTTGCCTTTGACCTTTGTGTCAAGTATTTTATATCTTTGCAACATTCTTATAAAAAGGTTTGAATTCTGCACACACGTCATTTTGCATCAATCCCATATTAACCTTTGGTTCGTGTGGTGGGTTGAACTGATCTTCTTCAGGCGCCTGTAGTAGGTATGCTTCACGCATCAGTGTGCTCATGGCCACTGGTGCGTCCCAACTAGTACCTCGTGTGTGTTGCCATTGTTTCTTGCTGGCGGAATGGATACCCTGCGCATTTCTTCCACACACTTTGATTAGTGCGGATAGTATTCTTTCAATCCAATCCTTTGGCAAGAACTTGGTTGACCCATCTTCTTTTGCGAGAGTGTACATTTTGACCAAACCTATATAGATACCTTGATTGATTTCTCCACCGTCCTCATCGCCATAAAATGTTTTGATTCCATTCAGTATGTTTTCTAAAACTTCTACATTTCCAGTCATGTCAATTCCTTTATATGCATAATCAAAATGTGAGAAGTAATGTTTATTAGGACCACATTTTCCTGGCGACTTCCTGACACGTTTTGGCTCTAGGTCTATTTGGCACTTTTTGAAAAGTGTGTCCACCGTGTAAGCAGTTTTTACCCTAGGTTGCATACGATCGTTCTCGTCAGTGTGCCATCTATGTAAGAGGCCTCTGTGTATTTCTTCTGTGCCTGCCCGTAGGATTCCTGTATCGTTGAGTATTTCAAATGCTATGGCGTCAAATGCCTTTGCCTCTGTTTCAACCCAGGTCATTGGCACCGCTTTATATCCTAGCACTGCCAAAGCAACAGAAGTGTGTTGCCCGTCAAAGAGATAGTATTTGCCATCTCTTTTCACTGCAGACGCTGGCCTTACTACTCTTGGATCAAATTTTTCACATATCCTTACAACATGGGATGGCCTTAAGTCTCTCTGCACACTGTAATTGAAACACAGATCATCATTTATCTCTACCTGCGTAATGCCTTGTGGCAGTAGCATTTGTTGATCTTGTTGTAAATCTTTGAGTCTATCTTTGGCTGTTTGTATTCTTGTTTTGAAGTTTGCGACTTCTTCCTCTCCGTCTTTGTAGAATTCTTCAACAACTTGATTGAGAGTTTTAACTTTGTTATCGGTCATGTATATCCATTAGTGTTATTGTTTCCTAAAGTTGAGAATATTATACTCAAAGAGTATGTTCTCAAATTACTTACTATTATAACACTTTTTGGATATTTGTCAATCTATGTATTTCTTACATAGTTCTTTGGCAGTATCATGCCAAAAAATGCCACTATCTCTGAGTTTTTCGTTGGAGTTTCTTAGCCTCTCCATTATTCTTTCGAGTTTATTATATGTCCTTTTACTCATGATTTTTTTGTCGTGCCAATGAGCCTCAATGACTTTAATAACCTCGTCTATGTCTGGACAAGTTATGTCAGGAACCTTTGGTGCCTTTTTTCTTACTTCGTTCCATTTTGAACGACTGTTTTGTCTTTGATATTTCCACACAGTAAGTTTATTTAGATATTAATTAAAAAAAGAAAAGTGCTACTATGATGACGCAACTTTTCTGTTGCTAGGTAAGTTGCCAACCCCAGAGTCTAGTGGACTAGGCCGCTAGTCTCAATGCAGATCCGCTTGTTGGCATTGCTACCAAGTCAGCAAATCTTAATGCTTTTCTGTTTGCATTTAAAACATGAACGTATGCTCGTGTCTACTGCGTAAACTCCATTGGACTTTCATAACACGTCGATTCCAGGTCACCCCCGAAAGGGATTACATAAGCCACCAATCCTAGTATGGTGGAGGTGGTGGGAATTGAACCCACGTCCGTCGAAACTATTTTCCAACTTCAACATCTACGTTTTAATTATATACTGTTACCAATTTAGTGTCAAATACAACTTGACTATATTGGCACAATCATTAAACTAGTATTATGCGTTGGGTAATACTATTTTTAGTATTAGTTTCATGTGCTGGACAGCACAGTTCTCCTACCTATGATAATTTTAACAAGAAGTGCCTCACGTACCTGCTAGAACACAAGATACATTGGAACAACTGTGAGGACAAATTGAAAGCCTTGGAAGATATCCACAATAACGAAATAGACATTTGGCGTTACAAAAAGACTTTCTAACATAGTTGACAAAAAATATAGGTTGCTATATAATGATAGCATGAGTCAAGAATTAATTAACAAGGCATTTCAACCACTAATAGACGCCAAAAGCAAAAGAAAATTATCAATAAGGATAACTGATCTTAAGGAATTTGATGAGACCAAGGAAGGCCTATCTTTTAAAAAGATCATAAAGTCGGTTCAGAGCAACTTACCAAAAGGAACAACTGAAGTCAGTGTTGAATACACGAACAGAAAAGGTAACAAGATTGCAAGAATGGTCAAGGTGCCTTTAGGACGTAAAAAGAAACTTTCGAGATAAATTAGTTATATGCTATTAAAAAGATTAATTGTAAGACTAAGAATGTGGTATGCTGATATCAGAGGGCATCATGGTAAAAAATGGAACTATGAGCCAGGAGATTGGTACATGGGCAGACACAGAAAAGGAAAATAATGGCCGATATTAATGCTTTAGTTGAACAGTTAGGCAAATTGACTCTGCAAGAAGCGGCGGATTTAGCAAACAAATTAGAGAAAGAGTGGGGTGTAACAGCAACAGCAGGCATGGTTGCGGCTCCAACAGCCGAGGCACCAGCAGAAGCAAAATCTACTGCCTCTGTTGTGCTAACAGGATTTGAGGATGGTAAAAAAATCTCTGTTCTAAAGAAAGTAAAAGAAATACTTGGACTTGGCCTATTAGAAGCCAAAAACTTTGTCGAAGGTCTACCTAAAGCAGTCAAAGAAGATATCGATAAAAGCGAAGCAGAAGAAATCAAGAAAGCACTTATAGAACAAGGTGCAACCGTCCAAATAAAATAATTAACTAAGTGTATCTATTTGCTGATTAAGATTTAGTTGAGTCTTGATAGTTTCTCTATCATGCCTATTCATGTTCTCAAGAAGTGTTTTACTCAAGGCATTGATGTTTTTTGTTTCCTTATTAATTTGTAAAGTATCACACGCCAAAATAATAATTTCTTCTGTGTTTTTTCCTGTAAAACTTACCGTTGTTTTAAGTCTATCATCTCTTGTTGCCTTGGCCGCCACAGCATCGAGGTCTAAAAAATCTGTAACGTCAGGTAGGCCTCTAAGTTGCAATATTTCATTTATTGCGGTTTCCTCAGAACTATCATCAAGTACGCCTTCATAGAGAGGATTCCTGTTGGAGTTTCTCGTTGCATACTGCTGGAAGTAACTTTTAAAATTAGTATTTGCACTATTACGAACTATTAGGTTACGCACATCTTGATCATCAGTCAATGTTAGATACGAATTCACATTATCTAAAGTGGTGCTGTAAGTGTCTAATGCACCAAGATTCAAAACTTCTAATGCTATTTGATCAACAATAGTTTTTCTTGAATTAATTAAGTTTGTTCTAAAGGTTGCATATTCTCCAGTTTGTAGAGTAGTATCAAATTCGTTAGCGGCAGTTTGGAAAGCGGACTGTAAACTGTTAAATGTGCTTTCGTCAAATGATGTGCTGTCTCCTAATGCATCTAAAAAATTAATAATGTTTTGCGTTGCTGTTTGGAATAAACCATTCTTTAGTGATTGTTGATCTGAGAGTAGATCCGACCTTTCGGTTATGTGAACAACTGCTTCTTTAAGTGTGGCCATTGCCGCATCTATTGATCCACTCACTGTGCCGAAATGTCCTTCTACGCCTTTTCTAATAAAGTCAGCAGTGTGGCCAAATAGAGAAGGAACGGTTGTAACAAAACTTTGCACTGATTGTACATGTTCCAAAAATGTTCCAGTGCTACCATCTTCCCTTGCTTCTCCAAGTGCTCCAGTAAAAATTTTGGCTGTGTGTAGATCTAGATCTTCCAAAGTTCTTCCTAGGTTGAGATAAGGTTGTGTGTCTAATGTGTCATTGAGGTCATTTTTTTGACTCACTGTTAACACTGTGCTGGCATCAACTTTTTGAGCCAGTGTCCTTGTTTTTTCTACCCATCCTGTGTTGACCAGGTTGATCATATTTTGAACTGATTGATTGTCAAAGTCCGGTGTTGATTCTGCAAATGCTTTTAAGCCTTGATTGATTGGCATCTAACCTCCTACAAACACATTAGGTGATCCTTGCACAACCACTGTGCAGGTTGGGTCTCCTACTCTTCCTACTCTACGTCCTTCAGCAAAAACTGAACTTGTTGTTGCTTTCAATCTTGCCGAATGTCCAACACACGGCGGTGGAGGACTTGGATTAGGTAATAAGTGTGGAGTGTTTCTATGCCTGTCTCCAGAAATAGGAATGTTGTTTGCAAATACTGTTTTGAAATGTCCTTTCCTAAAAGGAGTTGAACAGTGTGTTGCTTCTCTGTCGCCTTTTCTTGCAATGGGTCTGGTCATACCAATATTTATGGATAATAATAATGTGCTACTATAATGAAGTTGGTCTAACGTTACAGTTTAAATTTACTAAACTGTCCTTGCTTCACGTCTTGTTTTATACCACCAACAATGTAAGATTCTACTTCTGTTTCTTGTGGGGCCACCTGCATACCTTTAGAACTTAACCAGTGTTGTGTCCATGGTAGAGGATTTGCACTTGCTGGTATGTCGTAGATAGGATCATATCCAAGTGCCTTCAGTCTTTTGTTAGCAATAAATTCAACGTATTGACCTAGTAATTTTTCATTTAGTCCAATGATTGAGCCATCTTTGAACAAGTGTCTTGCCCATGCCTTTTCTTCTTCAACACAGTCTTTGAACATCTGTAATACCAATTTGTCTTGTCCTTTCATGGCTTTTGTCATTTCTTTATCGTCACCTTTTTGCCATGCCTTGATCACGTGTGTCGATAGGTTCAAGTGTGTGGCTTCGTCTCTTGCGATCAATGAAAGTATTTTTGCTGAACCTTCCATAAGTTTTAGTTCACCAAAAGCAAAAGTACATGCAAATGAAACATAAAATCGTAAACCTTCTAGCAGGTTAACATTTATCATTGCCAGATATAGTTTTCTTTTTACATCTAGTATATCACCTTTGCCTTTAATAAAGTAATCTTCTGCGGCTGTGCCAAACACGTCATAGTTTTTGGTTACAGACTTTGCTCTCTTTAATATTTCTTCATCGTTCAATATGGTATCAAACACTTCTGCTGGATCTGGGTAAACATTTTTGATAATGTGTGTGTATGATCTGCTGTGAATAGTTTCAAAAAAGTCCCAAGTCACAATACAACCTTCAAGTTCTGGACTAGAAACGTATGGTAAAAACATAAGACTTGGTCCTCTGCCTTGCACACTGTCCAATAGTGTTTGATATTTTAAGTTGGAAGTGAATATGTGTTTTTGTTCTGGTCTGAAGTTTTGGAAGTCTGCTCTGTCTTTCTGTAGAGATACCTCTTCTGGACGCCAAAAGTATCCTATCATTGTTTGATTCAATTTATCAAACTGTGGATACTTGAACACATCATATCTCTGAACGTTCTGTCCTTCACCAAAGAACATCGGCTCTTTTGTAAAATCAATATCTTCTCTGTTAAAAACTGTTTTTGTCATAGTTGTTATATGGTACAGGCCTCACACTCTCCAGCGTCATCACCAGTGGTGCTATTTATTTTTGTACTGCCATTTACTTGGTCTAAGTCATGTGGCAGTTCAACGTCCTCTCCTTCGTCTTCTGTGCTTACTGCTCCTATGCCTGCAGGTTGCACCTCTTCTTCTTCACCTTTGAAGTCATACGTGTTCTGATAATAACTTGTCTTCCACCCGTATTTGTAAGTTGTTAGTAAGTCAGTAGCCATAGCACTTAAAGGCACTTCATTATTCGTGTACTGTAGAGGATTGTAACTCCAGTTGCCCGATATGGCTTGGTCGAAGTATTTTTGCATTACTGATACAACATTAATGTAACCTTCATTGCCCTTCATTTCCCAAAGCAAAGTGTAATCATTTTTTAATTTTGGAAACCCAGGTACAATTTGTTTTAGTGGACCTTTTTTACTTTTCTTAATTGATAGCAAGGCTCTTGGTGGCTCAATACCATTCGTTGCATTTGACACAACTGAACTTGATTCGGACGGCATTTGTGCTGACAGTGTTGAATGTCTCAAACCATGTTTTGCAATATCTCTTCTTAGGGCCTCCCATGCGTATCTTTGTTTGTGTGGAACTATTTCATCAACTTCTTTCTTGTAGTGATCTATAGGTAATTGTCCATCAGCATATTTTGTTCTGTCAAAACCTGTGCATTTGCCTTTTTCCTTTGCAAGGTCATTCGAGGCTGATAATAGATAATATTGAAATGCTTCTGTCAATCTGTCTACAGAGTCCCATGCGCCTTTGTCTGAATACTTGAAGCCTTGTTTTGCTAGATAGTGCGCCAACCCAATATAACCAATGCCTAATGATCGTCTTGCTTTGGTTGATACTTCTGCGGCCTTCACAGGATAGTCTTGGTAGTCGATTATTTCATCTAATGCTCTCACGCTTAGATCACACAAGTTTTCAAGTTCATCCGGATTGTTGATTGCCCCAACATTGATTGCAGACAATATACAGAGAGCAATTTCTCCCTTGTCATCATCAACATGTTGTATTGGAGTTGTAGGCAATGTTATCTCCTGACACAAATTACTCATTGATACCCTGTCTTTGAAACTTGAATGTGAGTTTGCGTGGTCGATGTTCATTATATAGATTCGTCCAGTCTCTGCTCTTTCTTTCAACAGATCAAAAAATAAATCTTGTGCTTTTATTTTTTTCTTAGGAATAGTTTTATCTTTCTCATATTTTATATAAAGTTCATCAAATTCTGGCATACCAAACGCATCATATAGTCCAGGCACTTGGTGTGGAGAGAACAAAGTGATTTCTTCGTCATTGATAAATCTCTCGTAGAACAATTTACTAATTTGTATAGAGTAGTCCATACGTCTTACTCTGTTGTCTTCTGTGCCTTTGTTGTTTTTTAAAACTAATATGTCTTCTATCTCTTGGTGCCATATTGGAAAGTGTACGGTTGCATTACCGCCACGCACACCATTCTGTGTGCAACATCTCACAGTTGATTCGAACTTCTTAAGGAACGGAACCACTCCTGTGTGTTGGACCTCACCACCTCTTATTTTCGAATTGATGCCTCTGATCCTACCAGCGTTGATACCAATCCCTGCCCTACGAGCCACATAAAGACCAATGGCCATATCGCTAGAAAAAATGCTAGGCAAAGTGTCGTCGCTGTCAACGAGTACGCAACTTGCAAATTGTCTGATAGGCGTTCTAACCCCCGCCATAACCGGAGTTGGAATGTTGATCTTATGTAATGAAATTGCGTCATAATATTTTTTAACATAACTCATCCTTGTTTTTGTTGGGTAATCGGCAAACAATGTTGCCGCGATCATCATATACATGTCTTGTGGAGTTTCATAAAGTTGTCCAGAACTTCTGTCCTGCACAAGATATTTGTCCACAACTTGTCTTAAACCTGCATATGTAAATTTAAGATCTCTGTCTCTTTTTATCCATGTATTGAATTTCTTTAATTCTGTCTTTGTATATTTTTCAACGATGCCTTTGTCATAAACACCTAGTCTAATATTTCTTAGAATAACTTTTACCAAAGGCTCATATTCATATTGTCCGTGTGCTTCTTTCCTTACATCATACAATAACAATCTGGCCGCGGCATATTGATAATTTGGAGACTCCAAACTGATAAGATCATTTGCTGACCTTACCAAAACATTTTGAATGTCTTTAGTTGTCATGCCATCATAGAATTGTATGTTGGCATTCATTTCAATCAATGATGCAGACACACCTGACAAACCTTCACAGGCTTCTTCCACCACGAAATGAATTTTATTAATATCTAAAAGTTCTTTTCTGCCATCCCTTTTTTTGACTTGAATAGTTGCAGTATTGGTCGATGGCATAATAATTTTATTTGTTCCGTTGATTTTCTTTTTTTGAATATGGGTATTTATCGTATTTTTTTTATTAAGGGCGATTTCGGTCTTCATAAATTTTTTCTAATCCTATTCGTATTAATCTTTTATAAAGTGCTATTATAAAACAAATACAAAACGATGTCTAGTAAAGATAATATGAGTAGTTTATATTTTTATACAACTAATGGTTATACCATTTCGGTAACAACATAGTCCATTGTAACGGCAGAACTGTCATTGGTAGATGTGTATTGGACCTCAACAGTTTCGTTACCAGCGGTAGAATCAAGATTTGAAAGGACAGCGGATAAAGTTACACCTACATCTCCATCTGATTCTATAAAGTCATCATGGAAAGCAACACCACTTGTTGATGCACTAATACAAAATGTTCCTGTTCTTAAGTTTCCGCTACGTTCCATTTTATATTTTATCTCAATGCTTTTACCTGCCAACGCTGGCAACTGTAAAAGTCTGGTGGCCGACGAGGCATCATCCGCGAGTGTTATTTGTCTTATTGGTCTTGTGTTTACTCCGATCCCTTGTAATTCTGGGATAGGATTTATTTCGTGATGTCTTCTTTGTGTTCCATCAAAATAATCAGCAATAGACTGACATTCATCAGTATCAAATTGAATTGCTGGTGAAAAGTTTACTGTGGAATCAACTGTGTCAAAATTTGTACCTACGTCTTGTGCAAAATAATTTGCAAAACTTACAAAGTTTCTAACCTCACCAACAGAGCCGTCAGCGGCAGAAGACTGTGCTTTTACCAATATGGCATTTTGTCCTATAGTTGCAAACTGACTGTTGGACACTTTAACATCTTTCGGTCCAATAGTTTTTCCTGATGTGGAACCGTCCAATTGTTCACCAACTATTATACCATAGTATGCAATCTTGAAGTCACAGTTTACAAATTTAACACTGGTTGAATCATCTGTTATATCAGCCAATCTGGCAAATTTTTGAAATATACAAGCATCAAATATTATGTCTCTACATGGTAAAGCGGTTGTTGATCTTACTGTTATACCTTTTGAAACTGAATTGTCTGCACCATCAGACACGTATGCGCCTTTAAATTCACATCTTTCAAATCTTACATTGGTTGCATTATCAATACTGACTCCGCCATAACTTGATCCATTATTGAAAGTTATACCTTCTATGTTAATGTTGGTAGGAGTTGTTGCGGCACTTCCTCCTATTGATCCATAAGTTTGTTTTTCGTCATCTTGAAATACAGCCACAGGAGCACTGGCAGATTGTACAATAACAGTCTTACCTGGTCCTTCTCCTCTTAAATTTGCGAATGGTGGTATTTTTAAACTTGCATTAATTCGGTAATCACCTGCCGGAAAATATAAAACTCTTCTTGCTCTCTCGTCGTCCTTATCGGTGTCGCAATAAAGTTCATCTAGTGCTCTTTGGATAGCAGATACATCTGCAGTGGATCCATCTCCAAGTGCACCAAAGTCTTTCACAGATACAAAGTCATCTAATTTTGCTTGTGCAGTTCTTGTGAAGTCTCCACTGGCACCAGTTGTGATGACTGTGCTTGATCCAAGATAGCCTTTGTAGACATAACTTAACGCTGTCGTAAAACTAGATGATCCAGAAGTGATAATTTCTGTGTTGCCAACTGCAGGGGCCCCATCAGCAACTGTTCCGTTTCCTATGTACAATTTTTGATCGTCTATAGACCAACCTAATTCTCCTGCCGCTAATTGCGGGAGATCTGTTGCTAGACCACGTCTGTGTTGTATTCTTGATATTTGAACTACTGCCATAAATTTATAAATTTAGTGTTATTTATTAAAGGACAGACTTGTAATATTGTTCTAATTTACTATACCATTTGCCTGCCCACTGGTCATAGTTTTCTAGTTCAAACGTTTGGAATTCATTTTTTTGCGTACATATAAAAATACGCCCTGTTTTTATGTCTGTGCCGTATTGTTTGTTATGTGCTTCTGCGTAGGCTACTAACTGTAAAAAATAGTCCTCTACCCATTCTTTTTTCTTTAATTTACGGGCCTGTTTGAAATCCATTATTGCAGGAGCATCTTTGTAGATGCCAATTAAGTCGGTGGTACCTGCGTATAGTTCTGGATAGTATAAAGATATTTCTGATCCCCAAACTTCGGACACGTCATTGAGACCTTGATCTATAATAATGTTTGCCATCGCAAATCCTTTTTGCTGAATCAAATTAGAGCCTGGTGTTCTGTCTTGTCCCTTAACATGTTTCTCAAGACTGCGATGCATCACTGTGCCTATGTTTGCAGATTCAGTTGCAATTTGTTGTGCCTTTTGCTCACCTACCCTTTTCTTCCAAGCATTTAGATGGGTCATGTCCTTGGTTGCTGATAACACTGTGGTCACACTTGGCACTGCTCTCCCGTCAGGAGTCTCATAGTGCCTTTTTCCTCCTTTGGAAGTTTTAGAGATGTCTTCGTAAGGATATTTTTTTATATAGGAAATGCCTTTGTCCTTTAGAACATCTTCAGATATCTTCATCATGTTATTATATAAGCCTTTGTTGGTGGTGTCAATTACTTACGTTTATTCATGGCAGACTTAGCCATTTTTTTTACTACGTCAGTAGAGCCTTGCTTGTCAAAGTCCATGGCAGGATCTTTTTCTGCCTGTTTATCTGTCTTAACTATTATCTTTTCTTGGTCAAAATCGTCCACTACATTTTTAAGTGTTTCGCTTCTGTCGTAAATTGTTTTAAAAAGTTGGTAATTGAATGTTGGGTAACCTGTGTTCTTCATTATTTGATCTAACGCAGGAAAACTTATTTCAGCAGTGTCTTTATCGTCATCGGCATCACCTCTCATATTTGTCAAGGTGTTAACCAATGCTGACTCTATTTCAGTGTCTGGTGATTTGAATTCTGTGAAACGCATGGAATTACTTCCCTGCTAGTTTGGCGTAGATCCTATTTGACTGTTCGAAAACTTCTTTGGATTCTCTCTGTTCTCTGCCTTCTGGCTCGGTTCCGCCTGCTTCAGCGTCAGTGGCTCCGAACTCATCATCTTCCTCAGGACTTTCTAAACTGTCTAGGTCAGCGTCAGTGTTCATGGTGTCAGCGCCGATGNTGTCAGTTGCTGTCTCTTCACCTGTTAATATTCTCACGCCTTGGTCTAGATCCTGTCTAGTTTGAGTAAGTGTTGATTCTGCTTGTTCTATTGCTGGTTGGATTTTTTGTAGGAATGCATCTGCCTTGTCAGCACCCATTTCATCTCTTATTCTGTCTGCTAGTTCTAACATGCCTTCTGTCTTCATTGATGCTAGATCTTCTAGGTAACCTGTGACTTTGTCCATCATGTCTTTGGCCGCTAAAATTAATTCTGATTGTTCTTCAACGCCCTCTGTCTTCATTGCCTGGGCCGCCGCTTTTCTATCTGCTGGACTTACTGCTTGTCCTTTTGAAAGTTTATCTTTAATCTCACCTGTTGCTTTGCCAATTATTGAACTTGCCATGCCACCACCATATTCATTTATTGCTTGATTTAAGATATCTAACATCATTTGACTTTTTTGATATTCATTATCTTTAAGTTCCTTGCCAAAGTGCAAGTTGTCTGTTATTGTGTGTATTTTAGTTCTTACACTGTTTGCTAAATCTTCTAATTGTGTTTTGTCTAGTCCTTGTAGATTCATAGTTTGGCCGAATCTCGATTCAAACTGCTTCAATAATATGGCACTAGATACTGGTTGTGTAAGTTCAAATGATTGCATATGTTATATTTAGCGTCTCCTTAACTGAACAGGCTGTTAAAATTTGTTTGGATTGTGTGTTTAAGTTCATCGGCCGCCCTGTTGGCTTCAACAAACTTGTTTTCATACACAAATTCAAGTTCCTCGTCTCCTTGCTTATGGGCGTCTTTTTGCATTCTTTTGAAGTTTGATATGTCAAATATTTTTGATGCAAATGCAGTATCTTGCTCGATCAGATGATCCGGAGCAGGCTGTCCTTCCGCCAAGTAATGAGCAATCATAATGGCTGTCTGTTTTAGACTAATATTGTCATGTAACACTTTTGCTTCGATCATGTCTGCTATGACGTAAACGTATCGGGTGTCGGTAGATTTCTTTGGAACTATCGCTATGTTGCCAATCAATATGCCTTTTGAAAACTGCTTGGGTAAGTGTCGAAACGGCCTTTTCTTTTGATCATTTTCAGCAAGTGTCTTAAGTTTGCTGGAAAGATTATAATGATGTATCTGCTTTAATAGTTCGTTTTTATTCATACAAAAATTTTACATTCTTATTTAAATTATATTGGGTAGTGTTGACAAGTTTTTTCCTCACAAAAATAGTTTTGTCTCCTAGTCTTTGTGCGATAGGTTGTTGCTCGATTGGTAAATTAGAAATAATAAATGGAGTTTTGCCTTGCATTGACAAGACAAAGTCGTATTCTTCTTTGGTAATAAAGACTCGAACTCCTCGAGCGATTTGGCATTTCATTTGGATAAGGTTATATTAAAATTTCATTAACACAACAACCATTGTGGATAGTAGACCTGCTATCACTGTGCCTGCTGTGGCTATAATTGTTTTTGATTGTGATTTGTGTCCAGCAGTCATGTCTTCATTCATCTTGGCTAGTCTTAGTTCTATTGCTGATAAACGATCGTGCAGACGAGTATAACGTTCACTACAAAGGTCAACGTGTGCTTCTAAATTCTGTTTTTCTAGTTCTGTTGTATTACTCATAATTTTTAATTCCTTTTTTACATCGCTCAGATGTTGGTATAAAGCCTGGAACTGTGCCTGAGTAGTCATGCCTGTGTAAGCCTAGTGTGCCGTAATTGCAGTTATTTATTTTCATCAGGAACAAACGTAAAGTATGTGTTTATGGTTTTTGGGTCATCAGTAATGAATGCACTTGCCGGAAAAGTGGCAGTCTCTTTACAAAAACTTAACACCGGGATCATGTTAAAATCCTCNCGCAGTTGAGCATATCTGTCCACTCCTTGGCTGTATATGTCAGGTTGTTCAACTTGCCACATGAAGTTCCATATGAAATGCTTACCTTCATATGCTTCACCAAAACGCATGTTAGCAATATTTTCATGGATTTTCACTGGTGTGTGTTCCCAAACAATGTTACCCCGTAGTTGTAAAGTTTGTATCAGTGTAATAAAATTGGACTGCTGATTTTTAGCGATGTCTAACGTTGGTTTATCATGTACTATTTCACCACTCTTCGTCTTGAAAGGAAATTCTTTTTTCAACATTCCGTTTTCTGTTATATCTACCAGGGTGTGTATGCAAAAAGTATGCATTATAATTTTCTATACTTTCCGGCCTTGTCCACCATCCTAAAAAAATTCGATTCGATGACACAGTCAACGTGTGTGTAACCCAGTTCTTTGGCCAATTGGAATCTCTGTCTGCCGCTCCAGATCACATGAATCTTAGGTTCAAAGTATTGGTGCCCGGCACGTATTATTTCTGTTTCTAGTACTGGAGCCTTCTTTGGAAGTTCTGGACTGTTAGATTCGTAAAGTGGCAAATGGTTCTTGGTCCAGTATTCTTGTTCTGCTTGGTACACCAGTAAAGGATACAGTAATTCTCCTTTTTGTATGCTGTCAAAAAGTTTTTCTCTGTCCGGTACTTTTTTGTAAACACTGGCAGGCACTAGATATTTCATCTCCATGGTCACTGTCTTGTAATCTTCGAATTTATTTTGTGCTTTAAGATGCTTCATGTTGATATTTACATAATAGAAAAAGGGCGAACCTAATTAAAGATCCGCCCTTTTTGGTAATTAACCTAATTAAAGATTATGCATCGCCTCTTTGGTCGAACATACCGTAAACGGCACTTCCGCCTGAAGAACCAACTCCATCAGATGGTAAAAATCTGATTTTAACATGCACGTTACCAGCAGAGTCAGATACATCAATTCTTGATAGAATATCTGCTTCTAGATCTGCTTCAGCACTTGAAATTAAAGTTGCTGTGTCGTCTGCAGTTTGAGTTGCAACGGCCACACCAGCGTTTGGTGAGCCGGTCGAGTCAGCAGTTTGAATCGCATCAGGCGAACCTTCTACGATAAACTGATATGAATCGATTGAGTCGTCAGCGTCGATCGCCGCCGCCTCAGATGCATCATCGTCAGTTGCCTTTGCCGCTAATCTGTAAGATTGTGCTAACAAAGTTGTTCCTGACACAACGCCGCCTAATACTGCATCTCTAACTTTTTGGAAAGTTGAGTCTTTTGTATCAGGAGTAGTTGCTGTCGCTGTAATGGCATTGTCAAAAATCACTTCGATAAAAGTTAAACCTTTACCGTTGAAAGATTGTCTTCTTGACATAATACCTGTATTGTTACTTGCTATTGGCATTTGTTATCCTCCTATACCTTATTAAGCGTTAACACCCGTATCAGACATTCCTGCTGATTGGATTGTTACTGTTGCCGCACTAAAGTTTGCAGTGTTTCTTGGTGTTGCCGAAGCGGCTCTACCTGCTGTGTCAACTGCTCTTATGGCGTCTCTTATTGTGTTGTCGGATGCTGTTGCTAATAGAGTAGCATCTACTGAGTCTGTTCTTACCATGTAAGTCATCTCAGTGCTTGATACTGCTAAAGCACCATTTCCGATTATGTTAAACCCTAAGTTTTCTAGAGCCTGTCTCACTAACGCCAAGCCTGCAACAGTGGAGTCCGCTTGTGGATCTCCTGTTTCTGCCGCCATTGAGTTAATGAAATCAACTGTTAGGAAACTTACGTCCACGCCTTCGAATTCAGCCGCTGTGGCTAACGAAGCGAAATTATTTCTTGCTATTGGCATTTGTTATTCCTCCCAGTTATTATACAAGTGTATCAGCGGTTACAGTCGTACCTGCAATGTCAGCCACACCGTCTTCTGTTGTAGAAGAAGCAGTTGCTCTGAATTTAACAGATAAGTTGCTAGAACCGTCTGAGTTATCAAAAGCAGATGCTAGGTTAGTTGCTGTTCCAAACTCACCTTCCATTCCGATTGTGATAGTTCCACTGTTATCGTTTTTTACGTTAAAGTACACAATGGTGCCTCTTGTTTGGGCGATTTGTAAAACTCTGTCTACAAGACCGTCCTTATGGAATTTTCCATCTGAGTCATCATGTGCTCTTAGGTCCATTGCAGTTGCTGAACTGTCTTTTACGACTACTGTAAAGAACTTGGATTCTACTCCATGTCCTGTGTACAAGTTCCCAATTGTTGTACCTAGATTGTTGTTGTTTGTTGCTATTGGCATTATTAATCCTCCTTTTTCTCTGATTTACAATGCTATGTCACCGCTCAGGTGACAGTTGTTTTTATTTATGGTATAAGGTTGGTATAATTTTACTATAATATATAAAAAATGCTACTTTTTGCTTCTTTTGGCTCGGTCTGCTATTGTTTGAAACAACTTAACAAAAGTGTAACCACCTTTTGCGATGTCGTCCATCATTTTCATTATTGGATAGTAAGATGCCGCCAACGGGCCTGCAAGTCCTTTTCCCTGTCTTGCTTGGTCCACTGCTATCTTGGCTCGTCTCACATTGGTTGGACCAACTAGTATTCTATATGCGTTTAATTCATCTGCTGTCATCTCAGTGGGCGCCGTGGTCCTTTCAGCGTCAACAACATTATCTAGTTCGAAGTCCTGTTGCTTTGATAGGATGTCAACTTGCCTTAATATATCAGTGCCACCAAGTTTTGCTCTCAAGGCCTGTAACAGTCTTGTCACTGTGACTTTTTTCCTCCTTGAGTCTAGATTGTTGAAGTCGGACACAGCGGTGCGTAAATTTTTATAGTCTAGATTATTAATTGCTAATGATCTTTCTATTGTTGTCAAAAATTTATAATCATCATCGAAGGTCCTAAGATATCTCTTGATCGCCATCGTAGGAAGTATGTGCCTTTGCCTCAGGGCCTTGGCTTGTTGTTTGTTCGACAGTTTGTCTAACAAATTTTTGTCTCCATCAAGGACAGCCAGCATGTTGTGAAGGTCATTGGCAGTTGTTCTTACTCTTTCAAATCCACCATAGGTCATTGTTGCGTTGGCGTACTGTTTAGCAAATGATTTTGAACTGTTGAACATCTTTAAAAAGGCGAGAGCCAGAAAAGATAGGAACACTCTTTCTTCGATCTCTTGGTAAGTGTACCTTGACAAGTCATCTTGCCGTCTTACTATTCTTGCTTCAGATACATACTGTAAAAAGGGTGTTAACATACACATATTTACCGTATGAAACAGAGCAATTTTATTCTATCAGATGTCATGAAAACAGGTGATCATGTCAGGTTTGAAAGTTATATTGACTATAATAGTCTTACTGAGCAAAGTTTCGTAATGGAAAATGAATACTATGCTTTACACACACATGATCTCACACATTTCGATCGCAAGTTTGCAATGGTAGATATGCGTCAGATAAACAAATGGCGATTTGACTGCGAAGACTTCAAAGCAGATTTTAGCAACAGAATAAAGAAATTGAAATCATTAGGCTTTGGAATCATATATGCTACCCCATGGGAATCTAAAGATAACTTTACAAACACAAGGCAATCATATTTTCCTTTACCCAGCAATGATGATTACATTTGGTATGGCGGGGTAAGTTGGTTTTGGGTTTACATGCTGATGAAACACAATAAAAACTACAAGACAAAACATACAGACAAACATTTTGATTTCTTGTATCTAAACAAACAACCAAGACCGCATAGGTTGAAGTTGTATGACAAACTACAGAACGAAGATGTTTTATCCAATTCATTGACCAGTTTTGTCAGTCATCCAACCAAACCATATGACCTTGATAAAAGATATGAACTGCCATGGCTTGACAACACAAAACATTATCCTCATAACGGAATGGACCAGGACATCTATGCACTACCTTATGAGAAAACCAAAGTCAGCATTATTTCAGAGACCAATGATAATAATTTTGAAGTTTTCATAACTGAAAAATTATGGAAGCCTGTGTTGATGCATCATCCTTTTGTTGTTCATGGTAACCTGCACTATTTGAAAAAAATTAAAGAACTAGGATTTAAAACTTTTGACAATGTTTTTGATGAGTCATATGATAACGAACAAGATCCAAATGAAAGGATAAACAAACTTGTAGGCACTTGCCGGGACATCAAGAAATCTATGTTAGACATTTACGAGTTGACCAAAGAAGCCAGGACGCACAACTACAAACAATTTTTCAACACAAAAAGTCTTGCGTCAGTTGTAAATCAAGAAATACTATCGTGGTTTGAATTTTTTGATAGCGGTAAGATTTCTTCTGCTAAATCCTAATCTATCTACCAGTTTCACAGCGCCGCCTTGCTTNTCGACTGCAACAAATCCTTCTGGCTCAGTCACTTCAAGTCCATTTTCGGTTTGACTAAATGATCCTATGGCCATCGCCTGGTTCATTTTCCTTAGAACAAATATCTTCATGGCCTGTGTCATCTTGTAAAAACTCAACATCGCTTGTAGTGGTCTCTTGATCCTGTTTAGAAACTGCGGCATGTTTTTAATTTTTTCCTGCCTTAATGCCAGGGCCTTCTGTGCTTTGAGTCCTGCTATCTGCTGTTGCATTCTATCTGTATAGAATTTCCTAAAATCATTTATAAATTGATTTGCATTTGTTGGCAGTTTGCCTTGCTTGACTTGATCGTTTATAAACATTTGGAAGAATGGGACAAAGTCTTGGTTGCCTCGAAACATGTCGCTAAGATTACGAGGCACAGATTGTAANAGTTTTTCAAGGTTATCAATCTGTTGCATGAAGTTCGCTGTCTCATCCTTNGTAAACTTTGCACTGCCAGATACATCTTTATATGTTGCGTTGTCGAAAAACACGTCCGGTGACTTGGAGAAACTTGCTACATCTACGCCTGCTGATGCATTCATGTCTGCAAGTCCATCTCCTTCATATGAAGTGTGAAAAATAATTCCAACCTTTGCGGCATCTATCTGCTTGGCAATNTCGGTGCCTTCCTCTACAGCGTAGGTGATCGTGTTGGGTGTAAATGTAATATGCTGTTTGCCTCCAATTGGTTTTCTGGATAAGTCTTCGTCAGTGAACAAAAGATCTCCTTGCACGACGCCTTGTATGTTTAGTTTTTTCAAATGCACTAAACACTTCAAAAGTTTTTGTCCAAGATCTTCTGTGCCGTGATTTTTGGCAATATCGCTCTTAGTGTAATTTATTTTAGGTGACTGAGAAAACACAGACTTGGTCCCTACGAAAAATCTTCCATTGTCAGGATTGGTGCCACAAACTACAGCAGGAGCACCGTCCCACTTCACACTGACTTTTAAAGGTTCAACAGATGTGCCTTGCAGTGTAACTAAGAGTCCTCTGTAATAATCTATAACAGCCTGTCCTCCCTCGTACCCTTGAGTGAGAATGATATCTTCAATGTGCTCAAGGTGTGTTCTTTTAAATTCGTTTAATACATCTTCTATTAGCATATCAATATTTAACTATATGTTGTTGAATTAATTCGCCCCAATACTTTGATGCTTCTAGTCCTGGGTGGCCATCCTTCAATAAAGGAAAGTTTTTATCTTTTACTAACTTTTCATATGCGAATCCAACGGTGTTTTGCACCCAATTTTTTGGATCTATTTTTTCTATTAAATTGTTTAATATATTAGTGTTGTAAATTGTGCCTGCTTGTTCTAAATCTTTTGACGAACGATTCATATATGCCAATTTGGCAATATTTTTTATTTGTTTAGTATTGGGGAAAGAATCCATTGATAAAAAATTAATGAATTTAATTTTTTTGATGTCACAATAGTCTTGTAGATGTAGGTAAAAATTTAAAAAGCGTTGAAAGTTTAAAAAAGTGTTGTGGCAGTTTTTGTAATAAAAATCATGATAATGTATATACGCATCTTTATCCTGTTCAAGAAATCCAAATAAATTATCGTCAGCGGCTCCACCAGGTGTCAAATGAAGATTACGTCCTTTACTTAAAGGTAAACTGTAACGTTCAAAACTAGTCCAGCCAATAATCAAAACATCAACAAAATTTTTGTTCAAATATTCTATTGTAGAATAAAAAATTCTGTCATTTGAACATCCGCCCAATGCTATATTATTTGCTCCTATACTATAGGCCCAAGTCTTTTCAACATAAGATTCGTCTATAGCAAAATGTCTTTCATGACTGAAAGAGTCACCATTAACTAAAATATTAGGCATTTATTATGCGTCCTCGTCTTTGAATTCGCCTTGTTTAATGGTGAACGACTTCTTTACGTCCTTTAGTTCTTTGATACGTGAAACGCCTTTATGAAATTTATTACTGTCAAGATTCTTTATTGCCGAGTTGAATTTTTTTTCTAATGTGTATGCAGTTTGTTGGTCAAAGTTTTCTCTAATGTAATGTACAAGGTTAATTGCACTATCAATGATGTGACTTGCACGATGTTCCACAAAGTTTTCTGGGTCTTTGTTTAACCTAACGTTTGCTAGTTCTTCTAGGATACTATTGGTTTTTTTCTGCATTTGTTGTATTTACATTTATTGTAACACAGAAAAAGCATTTGTCTATTGCTATTATGGGTGTTTTTTCTTATATTTTCCTATAAACAAAGTATTTTCTCTTGTTAGTGTCGTCTCTTATATCTAAAACTTTTAAGTTTAACTTTTCTGCAAGTTCGATAATAAAAGGCACGTTCCAAGCATAGAAGTCAATCCACTTGGATTCTGGTTTGTCATGCTTAACACCTGGGTTGACCCGAAAAAACATGGTTCCACCCTTTTCAAGTAGGCTGGCACAGTGAGCAACTTCTGTTTCTATTTTGCTTTGCGATCCAAAGTTTATAGATCCAAGACACAAAATAACATCAAACTTTTGCTTTGGAGTATAATCTATAGTTTTTATCAATATGTCCGCTTTATCATTATAAGGATCTATCCCAGTGAGGAAATTAATTTTGCCCTTGAATTCATTGTAGCCACACCCAACATCAAGAACATTTCTTGGCCTTAGGTTATTGACTTCGTCTATTAGTTGGAGTCCGCTGTGTTTCCATTTCTTCATGTCCGGTTGCCAGACTTTGGAGAAGTATCTGTGTAATATCGCATCGTCAATTGCATCTGCCCATTCATTAATGTTATTATAACTTTTTGTGATATCAATATCAAAAGTATCTTTAACGTATTCTGCATTGATCTCACCTTTACCAAGATCCAATATTAATTGGTTAAGAATTTTTTTGTTCATGATACATTTTACAATAAACTTCTACATCTGTAAAGTCCAAATGTCCCATTGCCTTTATTCCAAGATATTTCTGCAGTTGCAAACTATTATTCAAACTATACAATTTTTGTGTGTGTACGAATTTTTTAATGGCATGGTTCTGTAAAGCAATCTGACTCTTGATTGTGTCGTCGTCTTTATACCACTTGTAGTTAGGATAAGTGATATCCCAACCTCCTGCCTCTTTCCACCAATCATAGCAGTCTTCATCATGCCTATAGACTAGCACAATTGGATCGGTAAACATCTTAGATAATTTTTCTAGATGTAGGCTTAGCACATGACTCTTAATTATTCTGATACGATCGGAACCTTGAAAAGGAGCGTCAAATATTTTTTCTAGATCTTCTTTCGAAAGTGAATCAAAGTCCTCGAGTTCGTTGCCAAACTCCATTCCTGGATCAAAGTAGGCACCTCTGTGCATCAACTGTTTGGCTTTGGCAGGACTCTTAGGATTGTAATATGTTCTTTCGGGTGTGTCGTCTGACTGATCAATTTGATCCGAGTAATAGATGCTCTTGGCCACACCGCTCCAACGTGAACCAGGAGCACCTACTACAAAGATATATTTCATTATTTCAACAGTTGTTCTTTATACACTGTATTATATCCTAATTGGTTTTTTCCAAAGTCAGATAAGGTTTTGAGTGCTCCAGGCGTAATGAACGTTTTCAACGTTTGCACTGCCTTGTCACCATCTGAACCTGTCCTCCATTCGTATTTGCCAACCTTCGCCTCTATGGCGGCAACCGACTCAGGATCATTGTATCATTTTGTTCAATGCCGCAACAAGTTTATCTTTGTTGGGATTTCCTTTGTTTACCCAAAATGCTTTCTGTAACGCATCTCTCCAACTTTTCACAAGTCTATATGCATCATAGAAATCACCTTCCGGTGCAACACCCCACATCTCTTGATATAGTGCTTCAAATGTTGGCTCTTGAAAGTTTGGATCATTGTCGTGCTTTCCTGTATCAACATTTAAAAGTCCATGATGGAACCATGTGAATGCGTCACCTTGTTCAATGACAGGCATCACGTGTTTCTTGTATGCCGCTGGATTTTCTCTTGTTGCGTTGAGATCACCTCTTCTGAAGGCCAGTCTTCTTTCTGAGCCACTCATGCCTTTTACCCAAGTTATCTTGGTCTCCCAAGTGTCTAGATAGTTTTTCTTTGGTCCTGTCAGCAGTTGCACTATTGCCATTATCTCAGGCGTCATTCCTGATCCTGCTGAGAACTGTATAGGTCCATTCAACACATCTGTTTCCTTTTTGTGCACCAACTATGATGTTCAAGATTCATCTGTCCTATTGACTGCCAATCCAGATAGTTGTAGTCCACGGGTTCAACTAGATAACTGATATTCCGTTCCCACCATGTGACACAAGTATTGTTTTATCATCGAACCTAAGTTTATTTTGGAACTCGTTAGGTCCCAACTGGTCTCTGGCACCTGGCTTATAGATCAAATTGATCTTTTCTCCCAAATGCTTCTCCCATTCCTTTACAACTATCTGTGCCCATACAGATGTTCCACCTGATGGTTTTTGTGGCACTATCAAGTTGTATTCTGCCAATGCTGTTGTTGTCATCAACATCATTGCAATGATTATTTTCTTAAGCATAATCTATTCTACTCCTTTTTGTTACACCCCAATATATTAAAAAAACAACACACGCCATTATTGTTAAAAATATTGGCCTGGTTGCCAGGTCAGTTATCTTATGTAGGGTTGTCATCTGATAACTTAAACTGTATATCCTGTCACTTAACAGGAATCCAATAAGCAGAGCGGGTCTGCTAACTTGAAATTTCTTGCATAATAATCCTAGCACACTGAAAATTAAAAGAACAGCCACGTCCTCCCAGCCTCCTGTGTACTGTAAAGTTGCCCATAATATTGTGGCTATGATGAAAGGAAAATAATAAACATAAGGCACCTTGGTTACCCAACCTGCGAAGTAGGCCAGTCCATAACAGATTACAGCAGTAATAATGGTTCCAACTAAGAAGGCAAATGCCATACTGTCAAATAGTTTGTCGTCGTAAAATGTATCAGGTGATCCAAGATCTATTCCTATGTATAAAAATAGTCCCATAAGGATTGCGGCGAATGGCGCACCGGGTATTCCAAACAACACCGTGGGAATAAAACTTGATGCCTTCTGGGCATTATTGGCTCCTTCCGCTCCTATTACTCCACGCACATTACCTACACCAAATTTTTCTTTTGGATTACGTGCCACAGTTGATCCATAGGCTAACCAATCTGCCATTGCTCCTCCCAGGCCGGGCAATAATCCTATAAATGATCCTATGGCTCCTCCTCGGAAACTGTCTCGCCAACTTTGTTTTGTGTCCAACATGCCTTGTTTGATCTGTGACCAACTGCCTTTTAAATCTTTGTGTTGTGCAGTCTGCTTTCTTTTACGCCAGCCTTCCCACATCTCTGGCACAGCAAATAGTCCTGCCACGAAAGGTAGTATCTGTATTCCATCTTCTAGATATCTCCAACCCATAGTAAACCTAGGCACATTGTTGACATCTACACCAACCAGTCCTAGTGTAACTCCTAGCACAATGGCACACACACTCCGCACATATTTCTTTGTGCTGACAAATCCAACTGTGACAAATGCTAGTAGCACCAATGCCCACAGTTCCGGTATGCCCATGTACATCACAATCTTAGTGTAGTAAGGTAAAAATAAAAAGGTCAAAGATCCAAACAGCAGTCCGTTCACCGTGGATGAAGTTATAGCGGCAGACAAGGCCCTGCTGGCCTGCCCATCTTTGGCCATTGGAAAACCATCAACCATTGTTGCGGCCGCACTGTTGGCCCCGGGTATGCCTAGAAGCACACCACTGAATGAATCACCGGTTGTAGATGATGCGACAACAGCCACACAAAAGATTACACCTAAGTATGGATCTCCAACAAAGTAAGGCATAAGTCCAAACAGTGTTATCAATCCTGTCGTAGCACCCGCGGCTGGTATTAGGCCAATGATTAAGCCGTAAACAATACCTGCCATTAATATAGCAAATTCCATAACGATTATTTTTGGATTGATGTTGTGAACTTCTTGTGAGCGTTACAACAAATATGTTAAGTAATTATATGATGAACTTTTGGGCACCACCAGATTCTGGCGGCAGATATTCACATCATGAGCGTTTCGAAATCGAAGAGGATGGTTGGATAGTATTCGGCTTGGCGGCCGGAGTTTGGTTTTCCTACTGGTTGATACTGCATTGGTTTGATCATTTTACCTTTGGTATGATTGCTTGGTATTTTGAAATAGCAAGTTTTATTCCTGTGGTTGCATATTTTCTAGCGGCTGAAGAATACGGAACTAACCCTTTGAAGTGGTGGCCTATGTGGTTTGGTTACAGCGTGGAATGTAAAGAAAATGAAATATTAGATCACAAACAGATAAAAAAACTAGGTGGCCCTTACAATGTTTACCAGATAAGCACAGACACAATAAAATTTAGACGTCAGAAAGACGCCTTCAAATACACTATGTTTGATTATCGACCTTGACCTCTGCCCGGCTTCCAACTTAATCTTTTGTGTTTGTTCATTGATGCAAACTTGACTCTTCTCTTTTTACTAGCCTGAGAAGTTCTTTTCATGTTTCTGGGTCTATCAACTGCGCCAAATTTAACTGCCATGACTAATAATACAATAGACAGAAATGCAAGTCAAGTGTATAATAGTAAATAATAGTATGATCAAGTACAGTTTAAATTGTGGCGATTGCACAAATACTTTCGAGGGTTGGTTTCCAGACAGCAAAGATTTTTCCAAGCAGAAAAAAACTGGNCAACTGTTGTGTCCGTTCTGCGACAGTGGTAATGTTGACAAAGCGATCATGGCACCTAACATCCAGAAGAAACAAACACAAAAGAAAACTGTTTCCTCGACAAACAGTGTAGATTATTCTAGCAAAGACATCATGATGGCCGGGCAGGCCAAGGCTGTTTTACGTAGGATAAACAAATATGTNGAGAAGAACTTTGAAAATGTTGGTAAAAAGTTCTATAAAGAGGTAAAGAAAAGCCAAGCAGGCAAAAGAGATGAAAAGTTTTACGGCACACCATCCGAGGAAGAAGTTAGTAAATTACTTGATGAAGGCGTTGATCTGTTCCATGTGCCAAAGGTCAAAGACAATTAATTACCAAAACTGCAATTAGCGGTTGACTTATTTTTATTTTCGTGTAAAATATATTTTTATATAGGCCAGGATAGTCCTGGTTTATTTTTAACTAATGGAGGAAAGCATGTTTGGATTATTTGACTTCGGTTCGAATACAAGAACATCTTCTTCTTTAACTACAAAAGGAAGAAAAATGGCTAGATCACAACAATACGTAATCTACACAAGAGAGTTCAGAACAAGAGCAAAACAAATTGGTGTATTTGCTGAACCTGTATCTGGATACACAGTAAACGGTGAAGTTCACGGTGGTAAAATCAAGTTTAAAAACTTGGCTGTGAAAAATACTGCAAGAAAAACAGCGACTAACAAGTTGTTATCAAAAGGTATTGACTTTACTGTAAATGTTTTAGGTACTGCACCTAAATCATCTGCTTTAGGAATGAAAGCAAATTTAATTTCATTACTTAAAAAGTCAGGCAGAAAAGTAATTAATTACTCTGCGTAATTAACATACTAATCACTATTAGAAGGGCGGTAGGCAACTATCGCCCTTTTTTTTATTAAATATGGATTATGCAAGTCAGAGAGATCCATGTTGAAGCATCAACATATTGTAATGCAAGATGTCCTTTATGTCCAAGGAATCTCTACGGATTAAAAGTTGAAGGAGTCTACCCAGAAGTTCATTTATCAGTTGATAAGTTTAAAAATTGTTTGTCAAACTTTCCAGAAAGAGATTATGTTTATTTTAATGGTAACCTTGGAGATCCTATGATGAACCCTAGGATTTTGGAGTTAGCAGACGTGACCTCATGTCGCACAGGCATAACCACAAATGGTAGTGTAGGAAANAGGAACACCTGGGAACAATTGGCAAAAAAAGGAGTAGAGGTAACATTCAGCATAGATGGACTACAGGATACCAATCATCTTTATAGACAGGATGTATCCTGGAGCAAGATAATGGAGAGAGTGTCTTGGTTCATAGAAGCAGGTGGAGAAGCAGTGTGGAAATTTATTATTTTCAAACACAATGCACACCAAGTTGAAGAAGCAAGATCACTATCGCGAACACTTGGTTTCAAGATGTTCCACGTGGAGGATCATGGAAGAAACTATGGCCCTGCCCTAGATACAAAAGGCAACATAACTCACTGGATATTACCTGCCGATNACAGTCGCCATCCTGGAGTCTATGACGTGAAAGCAGGTGTGCAAAGATATAGAGAAACAAGAAAAAACTTTTTTACTGAAGACAAAGTTTACAATCTAAGTTGCGAACACGAGACAAGACAATCAGTTTATATAGATGCCTTGGGTAACATTGGTCCTTGTTGCTATCAGGGATTTGGTCTGCCCGACATGCCATTTCAAAAATTAGAAACTTTCGAATCGATNAAAAAGACTTGGACTACAAAAAATTGTAACTGGATCTGTGCAATGAACTGTTCGTCTTAGAATAAGTGCGAGTCGCTATCTGTTGATTGCCACTTTTCGTTTGTTCCGACTGCAGAGTCTTTAACCCAATTGTTAGCGTTCTGTAAATTGGTCTTTGTGTTTTTCCAAGCATCGGCCCACGCTGTTGCTGAAGCATCAGCAGGAACACCAAAAGCNATNGTGAACTTCACTCCATTGCCATCATCTGTAATTGCCCATTGTAGTTGTGTGGCGTTTGTATTGAAGCAGGCTAATGCATCGTCTGTGAAGAAATGACTCTTAGCAGTTTCAACGTTTCCGCTAAAACTTTGAGACTTAACTGAACTGTCATTGACGTTTACAATTTTATATTCTTTGGTTATTTTATTGTAGACGCCGTATGCTGTATCTGAATTTGCCATTATTTTTTTCCTAAAACTATTTACCATAAGACACACCTTTCTTTAATCAGCAACACATACGACGGTTAAATATGGGCATATTACTATACTATGATAAAAGGCAAGATTCCAGTGACTTGGAATGAACATGATTATCAAAATTTGTCTTGGGTAACAAATGAAAGGCCCGAAGAAAAACTCAATGCCACTGTGGACACTGCCCGATACAATGTAGGAGTTTTCATGTGTTATGAAAATGTGCCAGAAGTTTTCAGGCAGGTAGGTGACGGTTTTGGTTTGGACAAAACTGTTGTGGCAGTCAATAAACTTGTGCCCGGACAGGTTTTACCTTATCACACCGACAAATATGAGACTTACAGGAAGAAGAACAATATTTCAAACAAAGATAAGATCAAAAGGATAATTGTATTCTTACATGATCAAAAAGCAGGGCATCAACTTTGGATCAAGGACAAAATATGTGTTGGAAAGGCAGGCAGTTTTTTCGGCTGGGATCAAGCCACTGAACACATGGCGGCAAATCTTGGACAAGAAGATAGGTATATTTTACAGATAACCGGTATAGAATGTTAGCAAAAAACGAATATAGTCAGTTGAAATCCGTGATAGTTGGCGACGCCACAGATGCAAGGATACCTGCTTTGGACAAAAGCCTTCGTTGTGTAAACTATGCTGATAAAGTAGATACTAAGGACATACCTGCACCAGGCTTGTATCCTCCACAAGTGATTGATGAGGCTAACGAAGATATCGATATCTTCATAGAATTTTTAAAAGAACAAAACATCAAAGTTCTTCGNCCTGAGAAAAATAAACCCGCCTACTACAATTACTGTCCACGAGATGTTTTATTCACCTATGGCGATAAAATAATATTTGCACCAATGAGCATANGNGCNAGACAAAATGAATANNNAGCCTACACAAAACTTCTTCCAGANTCTNTNCAGACAACAATGAAAATAACTCGAGAGGATTCATTATACAACGAAAGTTGTATAGATAACAAAAAAGTATTGGCTTTAAATGAAACTGAGCCTTGTTTTGATGCCGCCAACGTTCTAAGACACAACCAAGATGTGTTTTATCTAGTCAGTAACAGCGGGAACTTGTCCGGGGCAAACTCATTACAAAACTTCTTGGGTACGGAAACTAAGGTCCACGTAATAGAAAATGTTTACTCTTACATGCATTTAGATAGCACTATGGCCATACTCCGAGACGGCCTACTACTCGTTAATCCAGACAGGATCAAAGATAAAATGCAACTACCCAAAGTGTTGCAGAACTGGGACATAATATCTGCACCACAGCCTATAGACATTGGGCACTATCCTGGTCATTGTAATTCAAGTCCGTGGGTTAGCATGAACCTTTTATCTGTGAATGAAAATTTAGTTGTGTTAGAACAGAAACAAGACAATCTAAGAAAACTTCTAGAATCCTATAAGATAGAATGTGCAATGCTACCAATGAGACATGCAAGGACATTGGGTGGCTGTTTTCATTGTATAACAGTAGACGTGGAAAGAGAATAATGGAACTGGTTCGAAAATTTGAAATTGAGTTGGCAGACTTCTATAGCGCACCATTTGCCGTGGCCACTGATAGTTGCACCCATGCAATTGAACTGTGCCTTAGGATGACATCTCCCAAGACACAGATAACCATACCCGCAAGAACCTACATCAGTGTACCTTTGACATTGATTAAACTTGGATTAGATTGGAAGTTTATAGATAATGATTGGCAGGACTTTTACTACCTAGGCACTACCAAGATAATAGATGCCGCTGTGCATTTCAAAGAGCAAGGATATGAGAAGGGATCTTTGATGTGTTTAAGTTTNCAGTATAAAAAAAGTCTCAGTCTTGGCAGAGGTGGTGCAATTTTGTGTGAAAGCAAACAGGATTATGATATGTTGAAAACTATGTCACATGACGGCAGGGTTCCTGATGTTCCATGGAAGGAACAAAATATTTCAACAATGGGATATCATTATTACATGACACCAGAGACGGCGTCCTTGGGATCACATAAGTTGAAAAATGCAAGGCCAAATAAAAGGCAAGGCAGTGCTGATTATCCTTACTTGCCTGACATGAAAATTTTTGAATCCTTGCCGTAATGCACCACGTTGTCGGCCGATGGGTAAGATCTCCATGGATCAAAAATAATAGTTGTGCCGTCAGATTCTATTTTATCGTCTTGATGAACACGCACTATAACATCCGCTTTTTCTCCTGCTAGTCCNCTAACAACATTTCCACCTTGCTCCATAACAAAATGTTGTACAAGCACACTGTAGGAACCATTCAAAAGGTCTGTCCCTGGTTTGTAGGTATCGCTAGAAAAATAGATGTTCTTGCCGTGTTTTAAAATTTCGCGAGCCATGTTTTCAGCCTGTTTCTCACGTGATAACATGACATTACCGAAAATATCATATCCGAGATTTAGATCCTTAGCCAGCCATCTTAGTGCTATATTGTCTCTTGGATGGCATGAACCACCATCACCCATACCCGGTTTCATATACCTTGAACTTATGATCCTCTGAGTGCTGTTGGCAAGTGCCTCAGCAACCACATCTGCATTGATGTGTGACATCTTGTTGGCCACGTCTTGTATCATGTTAACAAAACTAATCTTTGTGCTGATGAATGTGTTGTAAAAAATTTTGATACATTCTGTTTCTTCCCAGGTAGACTTGACTATCCTAGGAGACTTCTTGCAAACCTGATTGTAGAAATTTTCAAGTTGTTCTACTTTTGCATTGGNATATTCATCTTGTTCACTGCCTATCATTATCATTTCTGGATTGTAAAAATCGTCTTCAACTGTGCCCATTGCGATCAGATATGGATTGTAAATTATATTGTTGTTACTCAACAACGTTGAAAGTTCTCTACGGATGGTGCCAGGTAAGACCGTGCTTATCAGCACAACAGTTTGGCTTGGGTTGATATATTCATTTAGATCACGTAAGACTTTTTTTACTTCTGAATAATCAAAATCTTTTGGTTCTTTGTCGCTGACAGGAGTGCTACCGTCATAGCCGTGTTCGTGCGGAGTAGGGGTAGCGATAAAAATTATATCTCTATCAATCACTGTGTCAGCGATTGAATTTTTGATGTCAACATATCTGCTGGTCTTTGACTGTGTGTCATATCCTGTGACATCAAATCCTTTTTTCTGTATGGCTTCAGCACATGGCATTCCTAACTTGCCTAGACCTATAAATGCTATCTTGGTTTCATAAACTATGTTGTCGACAAAAAATTTTCTAATGAATTGAAACATTATCCATATTTAAATGCACAAACATCTGTTTGGCTCGCTATTGGCTCGCTATTGGGGTATGATCAAATGTTGAATTATGAAGAATAGTCCGGTAAAGGCCCACCATACTTTTTGCCTTTGATCCTTTTGCCTGCGACTTTAATTGTTTTACCATCTACTTTTTCTTTTCTGTCGCCTGTTCGTTGTCTCTTGCCCTGTGACTTGCATGAACTTACCCAACTGGCCGGTAGTTGTGATGCCGGCTTGGAGCAAACACCCTTGGGCGCAGGGCCTATGTTTTCACCTGTGTAGATTTCATATATCTTCATGTCTATATTTAACTCTAGTACACAGAGTTGATCTTGTTAAAATGTAGCAGTTTGTAACTTAATGTTACCTAAAACTGTTTAAGATATAACATAAGGTATAAGGTTTAAGTTGTTTAAGTTTGACTTTCCTTGACTTGACTTCCCTTGACTTATCCAATAAATACTGTCAGATGAAGATAGCAGAATTCCTAACCGTCCAGAAAAACATTCAAGATACTACATCTTGTGGCACTACATATAGTGGTCAAAAAGGTGATCAAACACAAGATATAGTATCACAAAATATAGTTCCAGAGACCATCAACGGCCATATTGTCGAACACGATGACCATTCGGCCATAGCGGAAGGAGTCAGCCAAATCCTTCGTAGGGTGAGCGGAAAAGGTTTGAAGACTGGATTCAGATGTACATCGGGACCAAGAAAAGGCAGAATAGTTTCTAAACCATCAACCTGTTTCGCCAAGCGAGATCCTGTCAAAGGTGGCAAGATTGCTAGGAAGAGACAGTTGAAGGCCAAAACAGCAGGAAAAAAATTGGCAGTGACCAAAAGGTCAAGACCTATTTCCCAAAGATTAAAAGGCGTTCAGTTGAAGACGAAGAGAACAGGCGCTATTCCAAAAAGGAAGAAGTTCCAAAAATCCAAAATAGTAAGGCCAAAAAAATAAATTAAGTTTCGATTGGTTTGTCATCCGGAATGCTGTACCCATTCGACTCCAACCATTCAATTATCAATTCTAGAATCATCACTTGATCTTCTGCCAATTCACTCAAGAAAAGTTGCTGTTGGTATAATAGATAAGTCAGTCCCAGGATTGCTATACAGCAGGCAAAGATGGCAAACCTTATAAGGTTCACTTATTGCCTTTCATCATTGTGATTTCTGTGGCTTTTTTTCTACCACTTGTATCGTCCTTGTCTGCGAACACAGGTACCTGATTAGATTTATGCATCGTCGCGATACCAACTAATCTTCTTTCACCGCTGTATGTCATTTCTGGCTGTTTAGGTGATGTTGCCTGTGGCAGGGCATCACTTGTTTTAGGATAATTTGGGTCCGGCTTCCATTGTTCAGGCTCATAACCAAAGTCCTTTGGAACCTTAATGTCGTCCAGTCCTTGTTTCTTCAACCAACGATTATGTCGCTCCAATGCTTCTTTTCTCTTTTTAGTCTGGGCCAGTCTATGGCGTATTCTCTTTGGCAATTTCAATTGTATAAACCCCATGTCTTATTATTATAGACGGTAATGAAATATTGTCAATGTTTATTTAAGCCTTTAAATTAAGTGATAATTACTGGTATGAAAGACTTCTGTTATAATGTTTTCGCCAGTTTAGATATCCAACCTAACGGTAATCTTAGGCCCTGTTGCAAATTTTTGAACAGCGAGATTCCAGAACAATTTAACATCAAAGATGGTATATCGAAATACAAGGAGAGTGCATGGCTCAAAGACCTGCAAAGGCAGTTCATAGCGGGTGAGAAACCAAAAGGATGTTCAAGATGTTGGAAGGAAGAAGATGCTGGTATAAAAAGCATGAGGCAGATGGATATTGAAAAGCACCGAAAAGAGTTTGAAAGCCTAAGAATAGGAGAGACTAAATTTGTCAAGGTCCAACTTGACTTTGGAAATATCTGCAACCTCGCCTGTAGGATTTGTGGCCCAGGAGCAAGTTCCAGATGGGCGAGTGAACAGCATAAAGAAGATGGAAAAACTTATCCAATCCATGACTGGTTCAAAGATAAAAAAATAATGAAGGACCTTAGTCAGTCGACCAAAAATGCTGTCCATATAGATATTGGAGGTGGTGAACCGCTGATAGTTGACATCACAGAACACTTTGAATATCTTCAACATTTTATCGACAGCGGGCGGGCAAGGGAGATAAGTCTACATTACAACACAAATGGAACAACCTTTCCAAAGTCAGATCACATAGACATATGGAAACAATTCAAAAAGGTCGATCTTCAACTCAGTATAGACGACACAGGAAAGAGATTCGAATACAATCGTTGGCCTGCCAATTGGAAAAAAGTCTATGCCAATATTAAAAAATATCAAAAACTCTGCAACGAGAATAAACACTTTGTTCTGAGTGTGAGTTTTTCAGTATCGGCATTCACAATATTTTATGCCGAGGACTTTTTCAAATGGTGCATCAAAGAAGGTCTACCGGCTCCGTGGATGGGTGTGATTGTGAATCCTTCATATTACAATCCACAGGTCTTACCACAGGACGCCAAAGAAACAATTAGGTCCAGATTGATGGATTCAAATATACAGCAAATAAAAAAATTAATGAATTATATAGATGATAGTCCATCTAAATTTTACGATCAATTCAAGACTATAACCAAAAAATTAGATATCAAGCGGAACCAAAATTTCCAAAAAACATTTCCTGAATTGGCAGAAATATTAAGATACTAGATATAGTGCCATTCATCGGTCGGTCGATACTATATCTAGTATCTTCAAAATCCTACATTATATATTATATATTACACCACCCAAAATACCAGGTTGACCGTATTTGGTTCCATGTTATACTGAATTATGAAAGTTGATATGAAAACATTTGAAATAGTTCGATTGCATATGGGTGACGATGGATTGGAGTTCATTGAAACTGTATGTGGTCCATTTAAGACTTTGGCAAAGGCACAAAAAAGATTTGCCAATATAATAAAACAAAAAAACATCACAGGTGGTAATTGGTATGATCTATCAATTAGAGGTCCTGTACATTTCACAAAAGGCCTACATAGTTCTTACAGAACAGAGTTCTACAAGACAGGCCAANAAAAATCGGAGGTAATATGTCACTAGATGTCGCGACAGAAATGNTNTTNAANTTTAATGCAGAAGGNNTNCATCCAGCGAAACAATANTTGGATGCCAGANAACAGGCNGTGAAGGCAGTTGANGAATATATGGAAGGTAAAGAGGAGCCAATGTATTGTGGTTTCGCAAGTGTCAGAATTAGACCTGCAAGAGGAAAATTTGTTTCTTTCTTGAAAAAGGCCGGAGTAGGTGATAACGGTTGGAATGGTGGATACAGAATATCCTATTATGAAGTTATGCCACCTGACCACAAGTACCGACACACTCAGTCAATGGATATCAAAGAAGTGGCTTGTGAAGCCTTTGCGAATGCTTTGACAAAATATGGTCTTAAGGCAGGCTATGAAAGTAGGGCAGACTAATGGAAACGGTCACAGTAATAAAACCTAGTCTAGATAAACTTGTAGAAAAATTCACTACAATGTATATCGAAGGAAAATTTGTTGAAGGNNTNTGTGAATGGAACGGTGACGATGCTTTGATGTCACCTAGNTCATTTGCCCATGCTTTCAAGAAAGANTGTGAGAGTTATGGATANAAANACGACCAATATAAANAGTATNGCNGACGANTTNGAAGAGTGGTGCGAAATATATNTNGGNAANTTGGAGGCAAAATTNGCATGAGCATATATGGATATATTGAAAGATTNAAAAATCNNAGATGTGAGGCGACTCAGATAGTCGAATCATATGGTGTCAAATCATCCGATGACATCTATCCAGGAGAACCTGTTTATGATGACCTATATGACTATTTCGTGGAGCAAGGTGAAATGCCGTATGGTATTCAGAAAGCAAGAACAGGTGACCCTTGTGAATGGATAATTTTNNAACTTGAGGAAATGGGTGTATTGAAGGAGGACAGATGAGCATAGAAGCAATATTAGGNGGAGTNGTNATGATAGTTCAAGTTGCCACAGGGCAGGTTGATCTAAATGCTAGACACATCTACAACACGGCTGTCTTGATTGATAAGGCAATCATCAAGAAAGAAGAAGGCACTTGGGGAGCATCGGCTCACGAGGAAGGTTATCAAATTACTAAGGATATTATATTAAACGGAGGAATGAAATAATGGATTGGACACATCATTGGAGAGTATCAGTGGCGGACTTGGGAGATACCGACAACGATATGGATAGGTCGATTGCGCCAGACATCCAAATGAGTTTGGATAAGGCAGGAATCAAGGCAGTCGTTGATCAAGATGAAATGGATGCCTATACAGTTGATATCTACACTAACGAAACTGAACATGAAATAAAAAAAGCATTGACAGATGATGGAATAGATTTGGAGCCATCTTTTAGATTCGCCTATTAATGAAGTGGAATCTAAAGCCCTACACAGGGCCACCATATGTTTTTATAGTAAAGGTCAAGGGTGAAAAGAAAACAAGAAGAATGATTGCCTTTGACGAAAAGCATATCGGAGACCAGTTAGGGAAGAAAGAATTTAAAGTGTTAAGGAGGACAGATGATTGAGCGAATTAAAAATAGTATC
>FUFK010042993.1_pt1 | contig 143228 bp, 120 predicted proteins | sample 1021851 | NCBI WGS metagenome assembly FUFK01 (sample SAMEA51879418, study PRJEB19060) | metagenome | reverse complement strand
TTCCTAACTCCTCATAGAGTACAGGCTATTCTACACACACAGCAATCTCTCGGTCCACTTCAACATCTCACCATAAATGATCAGCAGGTTTCTGTTCGATTTCCAGGACTGATGTCAGATATGAGGGTAGTCTCGAATGCTACTACCTCAATTGCATGGCTAGCAGAGCAACTTGATTCTAATCATAAATGATGTTGAATCAGTTAGAAAATAATCCATCTTATTCATAAAGTACTGATATAGCCATAATGTAATGGTGACAGCAGAAGACGTAGAGGATGCCCAGCAAGCATGGGGCGATGGGATTGTAGCTATAGCGGCTGCTCATAGTTCAGGGATGGATTATGTGGAAAGAGCCAGGAATCATATCCAATCATTATATGCATACGATATTGGGCCAGTACTATTCAAGCCTACCATGGCTGTAAAAGAACAATTCCGATCAACCTTCGAAGGTGCATTATCATACTTTGTTGCTTCAAATGGAGAATGTCCTGAAGACAAAGGATTTGCGATTAAAAATTGGAAAAATGTCCGTTTTGAAAATGACAATATTATCATTAACGCAACAACTGCAATAGCTATGGGTAATTATTTTTTCAAAGATTCAGAAGGTGCGGAGACTAAAGTAGAATTTACTTTTGGATACATTACTGATTCGTCAGGGACACTTCGAATAAATCTACATCATTCATCCATGCCCGCAAGTTTGTAGATAGATTCAATTTAATGAATATTCAAACATGTCTGCGTTAGATTGTTAATTATCTATCATCTGGATTGGATATGGCAAATCACAGACAGGCAGTTCTCATTTTTTGTATATTTTTGTCTATGCCGCTTACAGGATGTATTGGGTCGTCTACTGAAAGCTTGAATTTAGATGATGAAATATTAAGTGAGGTTGAAGACCCTTGCTCACAGCCCTCTCAGTCTATTTCTCAATCCATGTCCTCTGTATCTGTTAACGGAGTAGAGAGGATGTTTAGATTGTCAGTTCCAAGTTCAGATGCCGGAACAAAACTTGCATTGATTATTGCCTTTCATGGAGGTGGAGGTTCTGAAGAAGACTTCCAACAACAAAATCAGTTTGATCAGTTGGGTGAGCAACAAAAATTCATCATGGCATACGCAATTGCTGAGAGCGATAGATCATCAGCCCAAGGCGAATGGTACCTGAATACAGCTGCAACATCACGTGATGATAACGATTTTACAGAAGCAATAGTGGATGAATTATCTAATTCTTATTGTGTAGATGAAGATAGGTTGTATGCGATTGGTTATTCGCTGGGTTCAATGTATACCTACGAAGTAGCATGTCAACTAAATCATAGATTTGCTGCAGTCGCGTCTTTTGCAGGTACTATGCCCGTAAATCCGGAAACTTGCGACTTAAGTGGAAGCATAGCGGTAATGCATATTCATGGAAAATTGGATTATATCATTGATTATGATGATGATTGGGATTGGAAAGATGGAGAGCATGAAGGAGTTGGTACCATGAGTAACGTACCTGGGATGATTGATTTTTGGGCTGAAAAATCAAATTGTCAAACTGCTAATACTCATTCGCATATATTCGATGGAGATGATGTAGAACACATTGTACACAGTGATTGTGCTGGAGATGTTAGAATTGAACACTACGGTATGGAAGCTCAAGAACACACTTGGCCAGATAGAGTAGATGGAACATACACTTACGTTCTAATTTGGGAATTCTTGAATGAGTTTACAAACTAATTACTAGATTTAGCTTGTTTCCACCATTCCACAATTTGTTCATGACTGTATCCTTGTTGAGCCCAGTATTGGTACGTTTCAGAATCCATACCTGTTAATCTAGGATCTCCACCTGATGTTTCATAATTTTCATTATTTGTTGTTTGTGCAAGGGTATTTTTCATTTCTTTATCCTTCTCTCTTGCTTCTTCAATTTCGTATTCTTCTGTCTGATCCCACATTTCATCATCGTATTCGTCCCAATCATCTCCTCCAGTGGATCGAATAGCTATCATTACAACTGCTATCAGAATTCCAAATAATAATACAAACATAAGACCAATTACTACGGTAAACCCAATATCATCACCAGAGAGTAGTCCTTGGTTTATGGGTTCAACTATCTCAATACTTTCGCCAGTTGCAGACAATTCTCCGTTTAGTAGAACAAGAATAGTGAATCGACCAGTGTTTTGGGGGCTCCAATCAATATCTACGGTTTGACGTTGATCTTCGACTATGTCGATTTCTAACGGGTCAATATTGATTTTAGTTTGGGTTCCATCTGATTTCTCAGCTATGAAAGTCACAAGAGCAGTACCATCTATTTCTCCAATGTTCCTGACTTGTGCAGAGATGATCAAGCTTTGTTGAACTTCTGAGCTCCCTCTTCTGGAATACACTAATTCATCTTCAATAGTAAATTTCGGTCCTAAGGTCTCTATTTCCCAAACTGCAAATGGACTAGATGCACTGTTGAATGATGATGTGGAAGTAAATGCATTACCTGCTCTATCTGAACCACTAATCCATACTCTCAAATCTAATTCTTCCATAAATGCGGTATTTGGAATATCTCCATTTATGCTAAATGTAGTTAATGTTGGGATTGCTTGCCCTGATAATGAAGTACCCATTACTTCAACATCAGTAGATCCGTAAGCGACTGTCCTGCTAGCATCATTTCGTTTGACTAAGGCCCAATTAAGAGAAATATCTTCGCGATTGATCTCACCTTGTTCATTGATTGTCATTTCTACAGTAATATTCTGTAAGCCCTCTATAGGAAGAGTTGCAGATGTTCTTGGTGCTACAATTTTGTTTGGTCGGGGCTCTTCACCATCAACAGTAATCCATCTTAGTGTTAATGATGGGTCAGTTAAATCTCTGGATTGAGGTGGTAAATCAATCATTTCGAATGATAGAGGATGATCTCCTGATGAAGTAGGTGCTCTCAGTTCAGTGCTCCATAACCCTGATGAATCAGTATTGATTTTAGTTTCGATTCCATTGAAAATGACTGCTACAGTAAATGGTTCTGATGGTGAAGTACCGGATGCAGGGAATATAACAGTTCCATTCAACCCCATTAAGCCATTAGGTCTCATCCATGCTCCATCATCTGAAAGTGTTCCTTCATATGGTTGCAATAATAGAGTCTCTCCATCAATAGCTAAATCTGGACTATATCTCCATCTTAAGTCAGGATAACTTCTCCAGGCTGATTGGCCTGCATAATCAACGAGTTCTAATGTAGGTTCTCTTCTCAAATCCTCTTCAATGGGCAATGACCATCCTAATTGAAATTCTATTTCTAAAATAGCATTGGTAGTAAATGGGGTAAGAGGTTCATTATTTTCAGAAAGCATAGTACAATCAACGAATTCCAAATTCAGACTTTCTGAACTACAAGTTCTTGTTTTTCCATCCCAAATTATCGAAATAAGATCTGCTTGAGAATTCGATGCTAACTGCATTTCTGCAGTCTCAATATCTGCAAATCCATTTGGTTCAAACACAGGGATTTGAAGATGATATTTTGTACCCGGATGAAGATATCCGTTTACAGGTTCTAGATATTCTCCTTCATCACTCAGTAATGGTGCTCCATCAGATTTTAATTGGTAAACAAAAAGCGTTTCTGACTCTCCTGGTCCACCTGCAGAAAGAAGACTATTTCCTGCGGGATCTGCACCGATAAGATATCCGTATACCAATGCCCCATCAGGAGCTAACCTATCATCTAGTACAATGGAGTAATTACCGTTAGAATGTGATCGATTCCAAGGGATGTCCATTGGACGTTCTCTATATTCATCATCATCAGGATATCCATCTCCATCTACGTCATCTTCCCATTCTCTCCAAAGCATTATGGCTATATTTGAAGGAAGTACAGGTCTGTCGAATATCTCAAATCGGAGAGTTTGAACGGGATTTTGTACAAGATGATCGATTGGATTAATGTTCATTCCAACAACATCAGGTGATATTGAGTCAACCACAAATGTTCTATTGGTAGCAACTGAGTACGTTACTTCTGCTCCATGTAGAGATTCAAGCTCGACTCGATATTCTACATCTCCAGTGGTTGCCGGAGTTTGGATATCAAATCGAGCGGTACCATTTGAGAACGTAGATGTATTTGCAATTTCTTGGTCATTGAGATACAAGTGGACCTTCGCATCATCAGAACGTGGGGCTAGACTAGAATCAGTTCCTGGAAATCCTAGCTCAACAATCACGGAGATATCTGCTTCTGATTTCAGATATGATTCTGATATTGGGATGGCGACATTAAGGTCGTTCAAGATACTCCATGTTCGAATCATTATGTCGTTTTCAATTCCTTCACGTAAACCGATTCCNACCAATTGAATTTTGGGAATACTNCTTCGACCATCATCTAAGATAATTCTTGATTTTAATCTTAATTCTGGTTCATCATCCCAACTGGCATTAATCCTAAATTTAAGTGTTGAATTTATGTTTTCTCCATCTATTGAATGCGTATATGGATCTGTTGGATGAAGTATAAGCAAGTCTCCCAAGAATCCTCCCGTTTGAGTAATGGAATGAGTATTTTGGGTTAAATCCATCACCACAGTTGCAGAATTATGAATTCCAGAAATATCTACCTGAACCTCAGCAGGAAACCCACTTGTTACAGTATGAGTAGAATGGATTTCCATCCACTGATATGATGGGGCTATTGTTGTAGATATATTTTGAAATGACATTGAATTAGTAGTAAAGGATGAACTTGATTCTAAATCATCAATTGTTACAAAAATAGCCCCGGGTAAGTCAAATTGAATTGGGATAGGAACTAGTCTTGTAGCTCCAGATAATGGTGAATCGGGAATTGCATCATTTATAGCCAAAACAATGGTATTTCCTGGATCGAAATTCAAAGTAATACTTGGATTACTTCGTGCCTTTAGAGCAGAAATGGAAAATGATCCTTGGTCACTTTCGATTACCAAGTAGACTTGGGTATGAGGATGTTCAGAAGGTCCTGCAGTTCTTACGCCGTTAATCAATTCTGAATTCAGTGTTGTTATTTCAGCCGGTTCAAGATTAATCATGGATACTTCCATAGGAGAAAGAGAAGACGTTCCTTGAGCTACTGTTGTTCCNCCTGCAATTATACTCCAATTAAATCCTGAAGGAGGTATATCTCCCGGAACTGCAGAGAAACCCATAGATTCGATTCCAGAAATTGGCAACTGAATGGGAATAGAGAGAGAAGTAGATGCTGCAAAATTTATTGGTACTGACATGGCTCCATTTCCAAATCGATTTTGCCATCCTAGTGGACCAATTGTTGAATCTTCCAGAGTCCATTCAGATTGCCCATCGTTATTTATATCGATACGTATNTCATCCCCAATTCTCCCTTGAATTAAATCTGCTTGAAATGATGTTAAATCATAATTTGAGCCTGAAAATTTGAATTGAACTGATTCAGCCCAAGACGAAAGGATAGTACTTCCTGAGTTTGTGAGTGAGGTCCAAGGTCCACCGTCTGTGCTAATCTCCGTAGTAGCAGAGCCAGTAATAACAAAATTAGAGTAAATTTGTGAAATTGGTCTAGCAGATGTAAACAATGGTGTGGTGATTGTACCGCCCGTGATTGAATCTCCATCCCAGTTTGCACCTGTTAGATTCCAACCCATATCAGTTGGTGAACTATCGAATGATGTTGAAACTCTACCATTAAGATGAATTCCATGCACTAAGGGTGTCTGTGCACCGTTTGGAGTAGCGAAATAAAGTTTGACTCTAAGTTCTGGAAATCGTTCTGAATCTATTGTTCCAAGATCCATGTGTAGGTCTTCTCTGTTGATGAATCCTGGTATTGGAGTATTTGTTCTTCCATCAAGAATTGTTGTAAGTAGAATTGCATTATTAGGAATTTCAGCATCTATACTCATCATACCATATGAACCTGGAGTCATAGAATTACTACCTGTTATAGAAGGTCCAAATGGTGCACTAGTCCAGTTGGCAAAATCTGCTCCACCTCCTCCTCCAGCTGGCTCAATAGAAACATCGTCAATATTCCAACCAGTATAGGTTACTGAACCATCAGTTGTACCTAGGCCAAATCTTACTTGAAAAGCAGGATTATTTTGTACATGAGTCCCTATGTTGTAGGTGACTTGTTGATAAGATCCGTCGTTAATTGTCCCCGAACTTGAATAAATTTGTACCCAATTCCCCTGAGCATTTTTCACAGAAACGTATGCATGATCATAGTAGTGATATTCAACACCCAAACGTTTCCAGAATTTTAAGTTCCACGTTCCCGAACAGCCAGAGCAATCTACAACAGGACTGGTTGCCCAATAGGTTGTTGACATTCCATTAGGATAATTCCCGTTGTATGTGTAGATAGCCTTAGTTCCACTGTGAACTCCAGCACTTTGTCCGAGAGAAGTATCGTATCCCCAAGACCATCCTCCTGCAGATTGTAACGTCCATCCCTGAGGTGAAGTACTAGGGCCGGTTTCAAAATCCCATTCCCATTTCTTAGGTAACATTTGCAAATCTGACTGATTTACATTTATTCTATCTAATGTAGTTCCAGTGGCGTTCCAATCATTTGATCCAGACCAAGAAATAATTTCATTGCTATGTAAGACAGATGGAGAAATTGACAGATTTAATCCTGTTACTGCTTCGTTTTCAGGCACTTCAAGAGTAAGTGCAGTAGAAGTAGCATTGGGAAACGCAGAAACAGAAATTTTAGTCGGAGTTCCAATAGACGTGAAATTTGGTTCCGATTCTAATTGAGTCGAAAAAACTGGAGAAGCATAAGATGCAACCGAGAATGCATAAATCAGGATTAGCAGCCAGACTACCCTTGCCCTCGGCTGCGTCATACACTGTTAATATCGGAGGCGATATGTAATTCCTTTCCCCAATATCTGTAATTTTCTTTCCCAAATGCACATGGACCGAAACCTCTTCCGAAGGGTATGGATATTGATGAGGCCAAACGAATTGCAGGTGTTGAGGCAGCTAAATTTGTCTCCAGTGGTATGAAAGTTGGATTAGGAACAGGTTCCACTGTAAAGCATACCGTTGTTGAATTAGGTAGACGAATTAATGATGAAGGATTAGAAATTGTAGGTGTTCCAACGAGTTTAGCAACCGAGAGATTAGCGTTGGAAGTTGGCATACCATTGATTGAACTCTCAGAAGTTAATTCATTGGATATTGTAATTGATGGAGCGGACGAATATGATCCTAATTTCCAATTAATCAAAGGAGGAGGTGCAGCATTATTGAGGGAAAAAATAGTCGCACAACAAAGTTCAGCAATGGTAGTAGTAGCAGATGATAGAAAACAAGTAGAAGTTTTAGGTACCTTCCCTTTACCTATTGAAGTCACTCCATTTGCTTATTTGACAACTGTCAGAGCATTGAGTAATCTGTTAAATTGTCATGTGAGTATTAGAATGGAAGATGAAAAACCATTAGTGACAGACAATGGTAATTTTATCGCAGACGCTCAGACGGGTCCCTCAATTTCCAATCCCCTTGAATTAGAAAATCAGATTTTAAAAATTGCTGGAGTAGTTCAAGTTGGATTATTCAATAATATGTGTGATGCAGTGGTTTTAGCAGGACAAAATGGTATTTCGACACATTTCAGAAGAAATGGGAGACTTTCTGATAACCGGTCCGATTAAAGAGTGGCGCACTTTCGCAAGGCTGGGTCTGTAGCTTAGTCAGGTAGAGCACCCGGCTCTTAACCGGGCGGTCGCGGGTTCGAACCCCGTCAGACCCGCTTCATAGGTATTCATACGTTTGAACCGCTTCGAGACGTTCGGTGATGACATGAAGGTAGACTGGATTGGAAATATTCTATCTGGAGAGAGAGATCATCAAACTGTTGAATTGAAGGGTTGGGTACATCGTTCACGAGGCTCCAACAAAATGCGATTTGTTGTACTCAGAGACTCTACTGGCACGATACAATGTGTCGTCAAAAGAGATATTGTTGGAGATGAAATGTTTGAAGCAGTCAAATCAGCATTGATTGAATCTAGTTTAATATTCAAGGGAACAGTTCTACCTACTGATCGTGAACATGGTCATGAAATTCAAGTACAGAATGTAGAGATTGTTGGTCCAGTAAATCCAGATAGACCATATCCAATTACTGAATCAGTAATGGATGTTGAAAATTTAAGTGAAAATGCTTTCTTACTCGATAATCGTCATCTGTATTTACGAACAGAAAGAATGACTAGAATGCTAAAGATTCGTTCATCAGTATTCGGCGCAATTCACCAGTATTTTCGTAATCACGATTTCATAGAATATCAGGCTCCTAATTTTGTGGCCGGTGCAGTTGAAGGAGGTAGTACTTTGTTCGAAGTTCCGTATTTTCCTACCGAAGAAAATCCAGACAGGAAAGCCTACCTCACTCAATCTTGGCAATTATACGCTGAGGCTGCTATGCCTGCTCTGGAGAGATTATACACAATCGCTCCTTCATTTCGTGCTGAAAAGAGCCGTACTACCCGTCATTTATCTGAATTCTGGCATGCTGAAATGGAAATTGCATGGGCAGGAAATGATGACGTTATGAAACATGGCGAAGCAGTAGTTAGGAATATTGCTCAAACTGTTCTGGATGAAAGAGAAAATGAATTAACTGCTCTTGGACGTGATCTTGAATTAATTTCTAGATATGCAGACAATTCTTATCCTCGAATTCGATATGACGAGGCTGTAGAGACGCTCCAGAAGATGGGTGTTGAAATAGAATGGGGTCAAGATTTAGACTATTCTAAAGAGAAGATTCTCACTCAAGATTTTGAAGTTCCTCACTTCCTTACTCATTATCCTAAAGTAGCAAAACCATTCTATCATCGAGTAGATCCTGATGACAGCAAATATGTTCTTTGTCATGATTTACTTGCTCCTGAAGGATATGGTGAAATAATCGGAGGAGGAGAGAGAACCTGGTCTGAAGATGAGATATTGAAACGCATTGATGAGGAGGGAACTCCTAGAGCCCCATATCAATTCTATATTGATGTTCGAACATATGGTGGAGTCCCCCATGGTGGATTTGGTTTAGGTGTAGACCGAGTTTGTGCTTGGTTAGCAGGAGCAGATCATATCCGTGAAGTAATTCCATTTCCAAGNGATTCACGNCGCGTAACTCCTTNATCACGTTTCAATAGTTGCAGAAAACTCAGCTTGAATTCTCTCTACCTGTTTTGATAGAACAAAAAGAATCATACTTGCTGTTATTGCAAAAACTCCTACTAGAGTTGCTGCAAATGCTGCTAATGCTACACCTACTCCTACTGTATCATGTGGGCCTCCGATGTTAACTAATTGATCTGCCATTTGAAAACCAACCCAGAATAATATAGCTCCTGGTATGCCAAATAGAATCAAGGGATGCTTTGATTCTAGCATCCAATAAAGCAACTTAGAAAACCCAGATATTGTAGTTAATGATTGTTGATTATTTTTACTGGCAGATGATTTTACTTCAATGACGAGAACTCTCAAATTCTTAGGTAGATCGCCAGGAGTATCGTTTCTATCTTGTTTAGAAATTTCCTCCAAACCTTCTTTTGAGCAAATAGCATGTTGAATTTCTACTTCAGAATATGCATGTGAATCTGCCTCTAAGATTGTTTGTTCACTGGAATGTCTTCTATCAGTAGGATCCATTTTCAACGCTAAGAGAATATCTGGCGCAGTACGCGCTGATGTGAATAGTAGAGGAAGATTCGATAGTCTCCAATCATCATCAAGGGAGATTACAATAATTTGTTCTGAATGAATTAAATTTTTCAGAGAGCTAGCGATTTCAGGAGCAGTAGACCAATTTGAGTGATGGAATACATTCGCTCCGCATTCAATTGCAATATTTCTTTCTGTTTCATCATCTTCTAACTGTATGACGTGCACATGTTCAGTAAATTCAAATGCACGAATCACAGCAGAACCAATTCTTAGTGACTGACTTCTAGTAACAAAACAGATGTCCACATTGGTCCGTTCAATCCGACATCCATCAAACCATCGCTTGGAAGTTATGAAAAATTGTTATTTGTGAATTGTTGAGTAAGAGCCATCATCTTCTTGTCAATCCGGAACCATGCGTGTTGCCGTGGTCATGCCTGCTCGAAACGAGGAGGAATTGATCGCATCTTCAATTAATTCAGTTCCAGACGTTGTAGACTGTCTAATCGTTGTTGATGATTCTTCTGTTGATTCTACGGCAAAAATTGCCAAGAATACAATAGAAAAATTGTCCTCTTCTCGTTCAATGCTCACGAAAGTAATCTCAGGTAATGGAGAGGGAGTCGGTTCTGCAATATTATTAGGAATTTCTGAATTAGCTGAAATTGTAGAAAATCATGATGATTGGGCAGTGGTGATNATGGCTGGAGATGGACAAATGGATCCGAATGACTTAGATAAATTAGTATCGGGTTTGGAGTATTCAGATCATGTTAAAGGGAATCGCTTTCGTCATTATTTGGGGACAAAAAATATGCCATTTATCCGTAGAATCGCTAGCAAAGTAATCGGATTTCTTACCTCATTGGCTACAGGCTGGAATTGGGGTGACCCCCAATGTGGATACACTGCTACTCGACTGTCACTAATATCACGGCACCCAAGGTTGTACGAATGGAAAGGTTATGGTTATCCAAATTGGTGGGCATTATGTTTTTCAGGAACTTCAGAATCTGTAAAAGAAGTACCAGTCAAGTCAGTGTATGGTTCAGAAAAATCTGGAATCAGAATACTTAGTTTTCTTCCTAAAGTTTCGATGATGTTGTTCTTAGGAATTTGGAGACGAGGTTGGTATTGGTATATTCTTGGAAAAGGTAAGAGAAGAGCACATGTTTTGGTTCGAATAATTGTTTCAATCATCTGGTTCATGTCATGGTTTATGTTATTCTTTTCACTATCAGATTTCAGATTATTTGTGATTCCATTGTTGTTGTTTACCATTCTTCGTTTTATTGACAAGAAAGAACAGAAAGCAAGGTCGATTTTCAACAGAGTTTGAAATGTAATGTGTCATTCGGTGTGGCATGGCGGAAGAATCTAAACCTGATTCTCGGAGTCTGTTCGCCATAATTGGGTTACCTGCATTACTTGCTTCGATGTGTTGTCTACCAAGTGTTGTAATGGTTTTACTTGGCCTTTCAACGGTTACAGCCGCTGCATCTTTGTCCGATCAACTTTACTGGGGATTAGATGGATGGGCTTGGTTCAGACCTACCTTACTAGGAGTTTCAACGATATTGCTCATTTCTGGTCTTGTCGTATATTTTCGAAATAGAGGTATTTGTAGTCTTGATGATGCTGTTAGGGATAGAAAGAAAGTAATCAACACTGTGTTACTGGTATCTATTTCATCGTATCTACTTTACTTGTTTTTCAATTATGTAATCCTAACAGAGATTGGAATTTTGCTTGGTTTACCGTGGGAATCGTCCAGATTCTGGAACAAGTGGTAATGACCAGCAGTAACATGAACCGATTTTCATAATTCATATTATGGCCGGTGCTCTTCAAGACCTCCGTGTACTCGATTTAAGTCGAATTCTAGCAGGTCCTTTTGCTACTCAGAATTTAGCAGATTTAGGTGCAGACGTTGTCAAGGTAGAGGCTCCATGGGGAGATGATACCAGAAAATGGGGCCCTCCTTTTGAAGTAATCAATGGAGAACAAACAGCATCATATTTCCAGTCATGTAACAGAGGAAAGAGGTCCATTTCAATCGATTTTAAATCATCAGAAGGAATTTCACTACTAAGACAACTTATTCACAATGCAGATATAATTGTAGAGAACATGAAAGTAGGAACATTAACCAGCTTAGGTCTCGATCCCAATGAATTAATTATACAACATCCTAAATTGATAATTTGCCAAATTACTGGTTTTGGTCAAACAGGAGTTAGAGCAAATGAACCTGGATATGACGTAGCATTACAAGGTATGTCTGGCATAATGTCGGTAACTGGCGAACCAGGGGGTTCTCCGGTTAAAGTGGGTGTTGCTTGGATTGATGTTTTGACAGGTTTTGCTGCTACATCTGCGATTCTTGCTGCATTACATCACAGGGACCGTACAGGTGAAGGACAGATAATTGATCTAAGTTTATTTGATGTTGCATTGATGTCAATGGTAAATCAAGCACAAAATTGGATTTCTTCTGGAGTCTCCCCAAGTAGAATGGGTCATGCGCATCCAAATATAGTACCGTATCAAGCATTCGAGGCTAATGATGGATGGTTCATTCTCGCTACAGGTAATGACTCTCAATATCTTGGAGTCTGTGAAATAATTGATAGAAATGATCTGAGTTTACATCCATATGATACAAATTCAGGACGGCTTTCAAATAGAGATTATTTAGTTAATGAATTACAATCTATTTTCATCAATAATTCAATAGAGTATTGGTTAAAGAATTTTGAAGACATTGGGGTCCCATGTAGCCCCATTCTCAATGTAGGTGAGGCATTTAATGATGCCCAAAGCAAAGACAGAGGGGCGATTTGGACATTGGATGATGGTTCATTTTCTGTTGCTAGTGCATTCCGTTTTCTCTCTTCCACTCCTGCACTACCTGGAAGAGGGTCGCCCGGCTTAGACGAACATCGTTCGGAAATTCTAAGAGATTGGCTTTCATAATACACGAAATTTAGTACTCGAATCTCTCGCGTAATGTCATGGCAGCGCCCTCCAGTCGGAAGGTTGCACCAATATACCGTCTTAGTAAGGCAATGTCCAGACATTCTCGTACCGTTCGCTTAGCAGCTTTGTGTTCTATTTTGAACAAACTTTGGGACCTTGCACCACCTCTTCTTATCGGGGTAGCAGTAGATGTTGTTGTAGAACGTGAAGAATCACTCTTATCTGGATTCGGAATTGTAGATCCTTGGCATCAGTTAGTAGCCCTTTCTATTGCCACTTTCTTGATTTGGGGTTTAGAATCTATATTTGAATATCTATATGGTATTCTATGGAGAAATTTAGCACAAACAGTTCAACATGAGTTTAGATTAATGACTTTTGATCATGTACAGAAACAAGGAATGTCTTGGTTTGATGAACGTCAGAAAGGAGACCTCATGGCAATAATGAATGATGATATCAATCAATTAGAAAGATTTCTAGATAAGGGTGCAAATGACCTGCTACAAGTGTCCACGACGGTCTTAGTAGTAGGGGCAGTATTTATTGCCATTTCTTGGCAAGTAGCATTATTTGCTGTTTTACCAATTCCAATCATCATCTGGGGTTCATTCAGATATCAGAGATCACTTGAACCTAGATATTCAGAGGTTAGATCAGCAGCTGGTAGAATGAATGCGTTATTAGAAAATGACCTATCTGGAATGCCAACCATTCAATCATTTACAGCAGAGAAAAGAGAACTTATTCGTGTTGAATCACTCTCCAATGAATACAGAGACGCGAATCGTCGTGCAATTCGATTATCTGCTGCGTTCGTACCTCTAATTCGTATGGCTATTCTAGTTGGTTTCACTGCAACATTATTGCTAGGTGGTTGGTTAACTCTCCAAGATACAATGGCAGTAGGTGCATATTCAGTATTGGTGTTTATGACTCAAAGACTTCTTTGGCCATTGACTCGATTAGGTGAAACATTCGATCTCTATCAAAGAGCGATGGCCTCTACAACACGTGTATTAGATCTTCTTGAAACTCCGATTTCAATCAAAGATGGAGAGTATGAATTGTCTTCGAACACTGCTTACTCTAGCGATATAGAAATTAATGATTTGAATTTCTCTTATCCTAACAGAGAAACATTGTTTTCGAATCTGAATCTAACAATTTCAGCAAATAAAATACTTGGAGTTGTAGGTCCAACCGGTAGCGGAAAAACAACATTAGTCAGATTGTTACTACGTTTTGCTTCTCCCTCTACTGGGGAAATAATGTGGGGTGGGAAAAGGATAGATGAATTGACCTTAGATAGTTTGAGGCGTAATATCTCTCTAGTTTCCCAACATGTTATTCTTTTCCCTACTACAATTGAAGAAAATATTCGTTATGGTAAACCAAGTGCTACGAAAGAAGAAGTCCGAGAGGCTGCAAAGATTGCCGAAGCAGAAGAATTTATCGAAAGTTTACCAAACAGTTGGGCAACACTCGTGGGCGAAGGAGGTCATCGTTTGTCCGGTGGTCAGAGACAACGAGTGGCTATTGCTAGAGCAGTTCTCAAAAATGCACCATTATTGGTACTCGATGAAGCAACATCGGCGGTAGATAATGAGACGGAAGCAGCATTACAACGTTCTATTCGCAGAATCAGTAAGGATAGATCGACATTGATTATTGCTCACCGACTTTCTACAGTTCGTAATGCAGATTCAATTGTCGTTTTAGATAATGGAGAAATTGTTGAATCAGGCACTCACAATGAATTAGTTGCTCTAAATGGTATGTATTCTCGACTATGGAATGTTCAAACTGGTGAGACTCCAGAATGAATTACAATGCGAATGTCTCATAGGGTACGAACGTCTGGTTTGCTCTGGTGATGACATGGACGACTGGCAAAGTTTCGACATTGGTAATCCGACAGAAGAGCATGCAATGTTACGTGAAATGATACGTGATTTTGTTCAGGAAGAGGTTGAACCTCAGGCTCATGAGCACGATAAGAATGAGAAATTCAATGTTGAATTATTTCGCCAATTAGGAGATTATGGCCTACTTGGAATCACTGTTCCAGAAGAATATGGCGGTGCTGGCTTAGATGCCACAGCTGCAGTAATTGCAAATGAAGAAATTTCTGCAAGTGACCCAGGATTTGGATTGGCTTACCTAGCACACTCAATGTTATTTGTCAATAATTTAGCACAAAATGGTTCTGAAGAACAAAAATCCAGAATTTTACCTAAGGTATGTTCAGGAGAATGGATCGGTGCAATGGCCATGTCTGAGCCGAATTATGGAACAGATGTTCTTGGTATGGAAACAACAGCTGAGAAAAACTCCGAGGGAAACTGGGTAATTAATGGAAATAAAATGTGGATCACAAATGGCTCTATTGATGACGAAAGGACTCCTGCTGATGTCGTTTGGGTTTACGCACGTACCGGTACTAATGATCGCGGAAGACCTGAATTATCTACCTTCATCATTGAAAACGGAACGCCCGGATATTCAGTTGGTCAGAAAATTTACGACAAGACTGGAATGCGAGCATCCAATACTGCTGAACTTGTTTTCGCTGATTGCACTGTTGGTCCTGAAGCGTTAGTAGGGGAACCTGGTTCGTCGATGCACCATATGATGAAGAATCTTGAGATAGAACGTCTAACACTTGCTGCAATGTCATTAGGAATTGCTAGAAGATCATTGGATATCATGAATCGATATGCTTCAGATAGAGTTGCATTCGGAAAGCCAATTCGTTCATTTGGTCAGATGCAGAGGTACATTGGAGAATCATATGCAGAATACAGAGCAATGAGGGCGTATATTTACGACACTGCCAGATTGCTCGATATCAATGAAGGTGGTCAAAGATTGGATAGTGATGGAGTCAAATTATATGCTACGACCAAGGCAAAAGAAATTGCAGACAGAGCCATCCAAGTTCTTGGTGGTTATGGGTACGTAGCAGAATATGTTGTAGAGCGATTATGGCGAGATGCGAAATTGATGGAAATAGGTGGTGGAACTATTGAAAGCCATCAAAAGAACATTACAAGAGATCTAGCAAAAGATCCTGATGCGGTGAATCGTTGATGCCGCGTGAAACATTTATCGAAATTCTTGGATTGAAGGATTTAGATAGAGCAGGATGGTTAAGATCTGGTTTAACAGACGTTGAATCTGTAGCTGCACATTCTTGGGGTGTGGCTTTTTTAGCGTTCCATCTTTGTCCTGAAGAACTAGATAGAACGAGACTTTTGGAGATGGCAATATGTCATGACGTCGCTGAAGTTAAGGTTGGAGATATCACTCCCCACGACGGTATTTCACCGGAAGAAAAGGTAGCTGTGGAAACAAAAGCGATGCTGGAGATTTCTTCTAAATTACCTCGTGGCCAAGAAATGCTTGAATTGTACAAAGAATACGAGGCAGGGGTTACTCCAGAAGCTCGTTTTCTCAAGTTATGTGATAAGTTAGATATGGCCTTACAATCCTATGAATACCAAAATAGAACAGATGTAGATTTGTCTAATTTCCGAAAGACAGCAAATCGATTAGTTGTAGAATTTGGGTTCCCCCATCTGTTGAGGAATTAAGTAGCTCCGCCCGGATTCGAACCAGGGTCACCAGGTCCAAAACCTGGTATGATGGACCACTACACCACGGGGCTATGGTCGAATGGTAGAGTATGTGGGATTTGGTACTTACGGGTGAATTTTCATTCAATTTGAGAAATATTTGGTTTGAACATGACAATGTAGACATCAATTGTAATTTCCTCATCAGTATCCGTTCCTAGTGGATCTAATCCGAGAGGCGCATTGACATCTAAGTCCAAATCAATTGACAAATCTCCTTCTCCCCATCCTGTTTGAGTCCAATTTAGTAATGCTTGGTATTCATTAATTGCCGAAATATTCAATGTTTCACCATCGAAATTAGGGTAAATAGTAAGATCAAGTTCGATAGGTAAACAACTACTATCTTGTCCCGAAAGATTATTGTTAGGGTCATTCCATTGAGCCGTGAGTTCATTTTCGATAATATCTCCTGCAACTGAATCACATTGGCCAGAAATTCCAGATTCTTCTTCCGATGTGATTATGATGTCGATGTATCCAATCATAAATCCATCAGGAATGTTAATCTCAGATAGATCAAATAGTACATTCCTGGTTTCATCATCTTGGACAGTTTCAACTGCTTGCATGGTTTCATTTTGTGTAGAGAATGTGATACTGTATTCATTGAGTTCAGAAAATTCAGATATAACGTCTGTCCTGTAAATCACGGTGTCATACCCTGTGTAACTAAGTAAAATTAAGGCTGCAAGAAATGAGAAAATTGTAAATTTATTACCTGCATTATTGGAAGTAACATTGGAAATAATATCTTTCAAATCGCCGTTAGAACTCATTTAATCACCCCACAATAGAAGAATATAGGAAACACAAAACGATGATAATTCCAGTCAATACTCCCATTGATTTAGAAAATAGTTGTAGGTCATTATCACTAATATCTGGTTCGTGAAGTTCATTGAGAGTGGCCAATTTCTTGGAGATACTCTCCCCTTCAGCGATCAATGTATTCATAATTCGTTCTTCCCACCCTATGAAGATAGCAACAACCATGGCTAGTATAGCTGAAGAAATCATTGAAGAAACAGGCAAAAACGATTGTAATAATTCAATCATTGTGGATGAAACAATCAATAACATCAGTATGACAATTATTCTTGTCATCCATCGATTCTGCTCTGCCTCAGAATCAATTACATCAAAATGAAGAAGAATGTACATTACCATTAGAGGTGTAAATAGTAACAATAGTGCTTCTGTAGTAAATTTGTACCATATGTTATAGCTTTCAGGGAAATTTTCACATACAGTATACATGCAACTATCTACAATATCAAGTACAGCAAAGTCGGCAATGCCACTTATTAGTCCAACTCCGAGTATAAGGTAGATAACAATAGTAAATCCATTTATTCCTTTATTACTAGCCCTCCATGTTTCTCCTGCTCCTAGCGATAAGATTGCAATAGTTCCCAACGAATTGGTTACCGTATACCCTATCCAATTTGGTATGTAAGAGTGAGATCCAACGCCTGCCTCGATAGCAAATCTAGCGATAAATTCATCATTAATGGAAATAAGTTGGGCTAGCCACCATGTCATTTGTTGGCCGAAGAATGCTATTAGAATGATTCCTGCTGCTAGCGACATTCTTCGAGCAGTGTCATCTCCTTCTAACATTTCTTCTGACAAGAATCTGAAATAAACTGGAATCGAGATGATGAATGCTGGCGTGAATAGAATTTGCCAAAATCCAACATATTTGTATTCGGTTAACATCATGGTGATTATAATAGCTAAACTGCCAAGGAATGTTGCAGGGGCAACGAGTTTGATTGTCGAAGATTTTTGGAATATCGGATATGGGTAAATAAATGGAAAAATTGCAACAATTACAAATGCAGATATAGTGAAAGAGAAGAATAGATATTGGAAAAAATCGAATTGAGACGTAATGTCGGTATTCTGCCACCAAGATGTATCTCGAATTGAGGCAGCAGCATAACGTAATCCAAAGAATACTAGGCACCAACTCAACATATATCCTGCAAGACGGTCCATCCAGATTCTATTTTTTGACCTCTCCAAAAGAATGAGACTTGTTACGCCCAATAGAAAACATACTATTGCCGCAACAGGAACCATAGATTCCTGTTCGGCCATAACTGTCCGATATTGAACTAGGTTATACCAATTATCACGAATGAACGGAAATTCGATACGGTGAAAGACGATATGTGTTGTTCAAGTAACATGGGGGTCAGAATACAGGTATTACTACTGGTATTCATATTGATGTTAATGCCGTGGAGTCCCTTATATCCTTCAATATCATCTGAATCTGTGAATGAATTGGAAAAATCAACTCAGGTTCAATCTTCAGCCACCTTAGCACACTGGGAACCTGGAACTGCTCTGATAGATTCTTCTCTTCAGAATCTAAATTCGGATATTGTTTCTGTGATTGTTATTACTGATCAACTTTTGACCTTACATGAGTGGCAAATAGAACATGGTATTTTGATACCTCAATTGCCTTCAAAAGGTTCAGATAAATTGGTAGATGTAAATCCAACACAAGGAATTTTAGAACATAGAACAGTAAATTTACCTGGGACCATAGTTGCCAAATTATCAGGAGTTCCCGGTGTTAGAGCAGTTTTTCCTGATCCTGGCATGCCTGAACCTTCAGGTTTTACCCTAGATTCTACACCTACCAGTGTTCGCTCTGGTGAACTTCATGGTGCAACCAATGTATGGGATAATGGCCGTAATGGTTCTGGAATAATTGTTGCTGTAGCAGATAGTGGAGTTGATTTTGCTCACCCAGACTTAAATGGAACCCAAGCTCGCTACAACAATGTAACATCTCCGTATCATGACTGGCCACTAATGCACGATCCAATGAGTATCCTTCTTTGGTTACGTGATGGTAAAGCATATCCTGAAGAAGATAAATCTTGGTGGTCTGATACGAGTGATACTGATCTAGATTCGAATAATGATTCAGAATTAGATGGGACGGGTTTCAAAATTGGTGATATTCCAGTATCAATGTCAGGTGTATACCATATTGGAGAACACCCTGATTCGAAATTAGTTTCAAGAGCAGGAGGAGACGTTCCAATCTTGGTAGTGGATTCGACAATTTCTGGAGTATATGATACGGTATATGTTGACCTTGACAGAGATGGAAATTTCAGTGATGAAATTCCAATGACCAAGGGTAACGAGACTGCGGGTTTAGATCTAAATGGTGATGGATTATGGGACAGATCTGCTGGATTAATTTGGTGGATATCTGATGGAGTACATGGGGTTCCGTACGGGGATATTTATGCTGCTAGAAATGGATATCAGAATAGAATTCCTGGAAATGGAGATATGGTTTTGTTCATGATCAACGATGTAAATGAAGGAGGCGGAAATCATGGAACATTATGTGCATCTGCAATAAATGCTCAGGCTCAAGTTTCGAACGGTAAGGTATTGGGTATGGCACCTGGTTCCAAAACTACTGCAGTTGCTAATTTGTATTCATATGGTTCCATGTTGGATTCATATCGTTTTATTTCTGAGGGTTATGATGGTAATTCTTCTACCGATGAGCAACCTCATATTGGTTCATTTTCTTTTGGATATTCTGGTACTCATAATGATGGAGCAGATCCAAATAGTATGTACTTAGATTGGTTAACTCGAGTACATAGTCCAACAACAACTTATTTTGTAGCAACTGGAAATGGAGGTCACGGGTATGGAACTACTGCTGCACCCGGTGGTGCACATGGTGTAATCTCAGTTGGAGCATTCAGTTCTAAGACAGGTGAATCAAACGGTGGTACTTGGGGGCAATCAACATCTTGGTCCAATCGAGGGCCAAATTCTGTTAGTAGATTAGATCCTGACATAGTTGCAGTTGGATGGTCTGCAACTGGTGACAGAACATTGAATGAAAGAACAAATGCCAACGAAGCCCACACAACATGGGGGGGCACATCTCTTGCTACTCCAATTGCCGCTGGATTGGGCGCACTAATTATCGAAGCATGGAAAGATGTTCACGGGACTTATCCAACATCAGAACAGGTTAGAGACATTATGATGTCAACTGCAGATGATAGAGGTTATGACCCATTAGTACAAGGCGCTGGATGGGCAAATGTATCCAGAGCTGTTGAAACAATAACAGGTGAAAATGGAACATTATCTGTTGAACCAGCCTCATGGATGACTGGGATGTTTGATGGCGCTCATCGTGATGCTAATTTGAATTTTATTCGACCTGGTGAAAATCAAACAATGTCTTTGACATTATCTAACCCTGGATCTACTAATATTTCTGTAAATCTTGAACCTCAAATTATGGTTCCAATGCAACATTGGACGATGAAATGGAATAGTACTGAAACATCACCAAATGCAACATGGGATGGATATCAAGCAGATACTCCAGATATTCTAATTCCAATTCATGTCGATGCTGATTCGAATTATACTCTGCCTAATGCAACAACTCTGATTCGGGCTAGAGCAGCGATGGATGGCGCAGGTTTTGATGGAAATCAAAACAGCGAATCAGAAAACAGAGTATATCTTCGATTATGGCGTTGGACAGACCGTGATGGAGATGGGATGTTCCATGATGATCAAAATGACGATAATTTTGTAGATTCAGGAGAGTGGACTGAGAACAGCAATGAGTTTGCAATGCTTACTGAGCATGTGTATGCATCTGGTCAAGTAGAGGTTCGAATGGGTATGCCATTACAGGAATCAGATGATGGATTATTACTAGCAGTTTGGAGAGAAAATATCAGAGCAAATCAAATTGATCCTTTGCCCATAGAAATAGATTGGACAGCCTTTGGGACTGTAAATGATTCATGGGTAAATGTTAGTTCAAATCATATCATTCAATCTAATTCTTCAAGTCAAGTAAATGTCTCAATTAATGTTCCAAATAATGCAGATCCGGGATTAAGACAACATGGAATCAAGATGTTATGGAATTCAACCACTAATGATTCTTCCACATCTGAGTGGACGTGGCCAATTATTACCAATGTCGCTTATGTTGGTTCATTTGATAGTAATCCTATGCCATTAGATGGAAATATGTCGAATCAAACATTGTATGAAGAAACTTGGATACAAGGTGCACAAAGATGGGGATGGAGGGCTGAATCAGGCGATTGGAAAATGTTCACTATTGATTGGCCTGCAGGATATACTGAAAATGGAACTGCATTGATTGATGTTGATTGGGATGATAATATCTACACAGATATTGATGTACATTGGATGTCGGAGACGCTACATCCTTACAGTTTATCAAATCCACAAGCGTATGGTTCTCGAACTATGAGAATGGAATCTAGTTCGGCAAACAAGCATTCTGGGAATGGAATATACACCTTTGAGACAAATACAGGCTCTTCACATGAATTCCTCACAGCTGACTCAACTCCAGGTGTTAAGCAAGTGATGTTACATTCTGCAATGCATGGAGTGGGGACAAATGACAACCCCGTTTCTATTGATGTTGGAGTTATCGCACCTTTGGATGGAGGATTTGGTTGTACCGTAGAAGATTGGATTTTTGGAGACCGAAATGAATCAGTTCGTCTTGGATCTACAATGGATATTGAAATTATAACAGCAGAAGCTGTCGGTTGGAGTCAACCTACTCTACTGAGTGGTCAAACAGTGGCACAAGATAATCCAGACGATCACACTTCAGCATCATACATACATTCCTTCAGTGTTAATGATCTATCTGAAATGACGATTTCAACTACAAGTTTCGATATCCCCGATTTAGATTTGTATATCGGTCGTGATATAAATGGAAACGGTGTAATGGATTGGGGTAATGAAGAAAGAGGTAGTTCAGGACAATTCAATTCTGATGAATCTGTATTTATCGATAATCCCCAAGATGGATTATGGTTTGTTGGAGTTCATGGTTTCAATGTTGGAAATGGAAATGGTACATTCAAACTGAAAATAGATACAGTAGCCAGCGGCACAGGGTCTAATTCTGGACTGAATGTTCAAAATATTACCGAGATGAACGCGTCAAATATACTAAACTCGTGGCCTAATGGTTCTAATGAACTAAATGGAGAAATACCTACATCCGCATGGATTCTAAATTTGTCAATGTTCAGACCTAGTGATTCAGGTATATGGTCTGGAACGATAGATTTGACACTAGAGGGTGGAGCAGAAATTCGACTGAAGTATATCTATAATTTAATAGAAAAATCTCCTGATTTGGAATTTACGTTTCCAGATAACGGAACTATTACTAATACTACAAAACATGTGAATTTACATCTCATTGATACTGATAAGGGATTCAATTTAACAGGATTAAATTGGACTCAGAATGGGGTTTCTGAATTGACGAATGTTACCGTAGATGTCCTGAATCTTAATGGTTCATTTTCAAATCGTACAACCGAATGGTATCATTTTATTGGACCAGATGTTAATCTCTCACAACAAGCATATTCGGATTTGTTGAATGATACTCTACGTGAGGTTTGGATAAATGGTACTATGTCTCCTATTGAGGGGTGGCATTTCCATGACGTTTCAATATTAGATCATGGGAATTTGTGGAATTCGACCAGTCTAGCAATTGAGTACGATATTACTTTACCCGTGATTGGTTTGAGTAACTGGCGTTCAATCTCAAATCAATCATTTATTGATGATATGCGATTAATCACTGAACCTGGAGTTGAGGTTTGGATTAATGGTACCCCATTAGATATCGATTCTGCAGGTTCTGCTTTACTTTCACTAGAGTTGATGCCTTCACATTGGGTGCGCACATCTACTGGTGGATTAAATTGGATTGATATGAATAGATTTGAGATTGTAGTTCGAGATCCAGCAGGGAATTGGAATATCAAACATTTCCAAATTCCCTATGACCCTTACCCTCCCGGAATTGATGGAGAGTCAAGAGACCAGATAATTCTGGATGGTATGTTTTTGACCGAACCATTTGGACTCCACAAAATTAGCAAAGAGCAGATGTTTTTAGGAATAAATGCAACAAGAGGCGATATTGAAATCTTGGTTCCTTTTGATTCAAAATCAATTTGTCTTAGTTTAATTGAACCGTTTGGAAATCAGGTCTCAAAAAATTGTGTTACTTCTCCAAATCCTCCCCCCTGGATAGGTTGGGATGCAGAAGGTTGGTCACAAGATGCCGTCGATTTAGGCCTTAGTGAACAAAGAGAATTAGGTTTTGATGTAGATTGGTCTAATTATTCTGATGGGTTGTATTCAATTTTCGTCGAAGTAGAAGATTGGGCGGGTCATTTTGGTTCATCCACGTTTTTGATGGATGTAGATCGTCAAGCTCCAACTATCCAGTGGATAGGATTCAATGAAATCGTAGAACGTACTGAACTTGTATTGTCAACATCCTTTGGCGAATGGTCAAATCACTCGATTTATTTGAATGGAAAAATGATTGCTAATGGAATAGGCTCTTCCTATACTGGGGATATTCTACTTAATCGTACAGGAGAACATACTGTATGTATTGACGCAACTGATAGAACACATTCAACAGAATATCCAAATATTGCACACGATTGTCGTCAAATTTTACTCGATCCTTCTAAGTTTACGCCCTTTGTTGATGCCCAATGGAATGGAAGTACTGTTTCCAATCCTTTAGTATCATTCAGTGTATCCAGAGGATGGGGTCAAAATGCATCATGGGTTCATTTAGCTTCCAATCAATCTACTATTCAGAATATTTCCCTATGGAGTTCTATTGATCATCCGGGAGGAATGATTCCGATTGCAGTTGATTTGGAACTGGTTGAGGGCATAAATGATATACGTTTGATGGTTGAAGCGGTTGAGAAAATATACTTCTATGAATTAACTGTAGAACTGGATACTACTCCCCCTATTTTAGAAATTATTACTCCAAATAATGGTATATATTCTTACTCAAACATTCGATTTGAAGGATTGTGTGAACCACATATGGAAGTCAGAATAGATTCATCTGCGTCTAACGCTTCTGCAATTTGTGGTATATCTGGAAATTTCGAAATGACAATAGAATTAGAAAACATTGATGGGGAACACCCATTAGTTTTCAGGTCTATTGATGATTTAGGTAATATGGTCAGAGTAGATCAAATGGTTACACTAGATTTCACATCTCCTGAAGCCTTGCTTGGATGGTATTCAGCACAATGTGAACCTCGATCAGCCTCAAGAATAATTGGGGAAACTCCCGTCACTTCATGTGAGATAATTGGAGAAGTAGCTGTTATTGACAATGATTTGAAATCATGGAAAATCAGTCTTCTAAAAGATGGAATTGAAATTACCTCCAAGGTTGGTAATTCTTCATGGAACGGTACTGCCATAATTGAAGCAAATAATCCAACAGAAGGTTCTTGGACATTAACTGTGGAAATGGAAGATATAGCAGGAAATAATAGGACTCTTTCTACTTCGATTGATATTCAAGGAAGAGAAGCAACATCTTCTGAACAATTCCTTTCATTTGGTTCAACATACAATATTCTAGCAATTTCAGTCATTCTTTTTACTACCCTAATTTCATGGATTTCAATTCGAAAGACTACCGATGATTATGACTCTGATATGGAGATCGAGTTAACCGAGGATTGATGTCCCAGTTACTCTGCCGTTGTCTCATGGACATCGAACACATAGCAGTCATAGGATCGGGACAAATGGGAAATGGAATTGCACAGGTGGCTGCCTGTGCAGGATATAATGTTACAATGGTGGACATTAAAGATGAATTCGTCGATAAGGGTATGGAAACAATAAGTCGTTCTCTAGAGAAATTAGTTTCCAAAGAACGAATGTCTCAAGAGGAAGCAGATTTAGCAATATCAAGAATTCAAACATCTACAGATAATAATTCATGTGAGAATGCTGATTTAGTCATAGAGGCAATTCCTGAAATTCCCGATTTGAAGTATTCAACATTTTCAAATCTTGATTCAATTTGTAAGGATTCAACAATTCTTGCTACAAATACAAGTAGTATCAGTATTGATTCCATCGCAGGAAGCACTTCTAGACCCGAAAAAGTAATTGGGATGCATTTCATGAATCCTGTACCTATCATGAAATTAGTAGAAGTGATAAATGGCTCTGATACTTCCAGCGAAGTTACTTCTGCAGTCTTGTCAGTAGCTGAAAAGATGGGTAAAACACCGCTTATGTGCAATGATTCACCAGGTTTTGTGTCCAATCGTATTCTATGTCCAATGATTAATGAAGCAATCCTCACTTTCCAAGAAGGAGTTGCTGAGCCTGAAGCAATTGATGGAATAATGAAGCTTGGAATGAATCATCCAATTGGTCCACTTGCATTATCTGATTTGATCGGAAATGATACTGTATTACACATCATGAATGTATTACATGAAGGATTATCTGATGACAAATATGCTCCCGCTCCGTTGTTAATTCAAATGGTAGAAGATGGAAAATTAGGTAGAAAATCAGGAGAAGGATTCTATACTTACTAAAATTAAATTTACGATTAATATCTGTAAATTCAAAACAATCTTTACCTATATTCACGTGCGGTGATTATGCCACCAACCGTTGATCCTACATCTGGGATTCCTATTATGGGAAATAATCAATCAACTCAGGTTGGTAATTCTACACCTCCACCTCAAACTATTCCTCAAGGTCAACCAGTACAATACCAACAAACACCTCAACAAATACATCAACAAAATTTGTTTAATTCCATGTCCTTTAATAATCATCAAAATGAACCTCAAATGATGAATACCTTACATGGTACTCAGATGGTCTATCCACATATGCAAAAATCAAAACTTGTAATGTTGATTTTAGCAATATTTCTTGGATGGGCAGGTGGCCATAATTTCTATCTTGGCTTTACTGGGAGGGCAGTTGGTCAATTATTAATTTCAATACTCACATTTGGATTATTAGCACCAGTGTCCGCCATTTGGGCATTAATCGAGGGTGTTGTATTGTTTGGAAACAAACACGCAATCGATTATAACGGGATCCCACTCAAAGATTAGCCAATGGAACAATCCATCGAATAAACAATACATATCCAAATATGGCAATGGAAGCTAACGTCCAAATTCGTACTAGTGATGAAGGGAATTGCGGTATGTTGGATAGTTGATTATTCTTCCAAGACCACAGTGATCTGATTAAGACGATTACGAATGCAGCGTAAATTAAGGGAGTACCTGGGTTGAATTCGACGGCGGATACTAAATCTAAATGACTTATTGCAACAAATCCTCTAGTCATTCCACAAAATGGACATTCGGTTCCTGTAAGATGGTAAAAAGGACATAATTTTAGTTCATCTACTCCTCCGTGAGGCAATACAAATGAGGTTGCTAATGCTCCTCCAGTAACAACAAGATGAATCGCTCCCTCAGGAATCTTAGTCGGCCTCATAATGTCCCCTCTGACCTTTCGATTCGGCTTAATGATTATATCCTCTACTGTGCAGTGACTAACATGGCACAACCAATGCAACAACCTATGCAAGCAACTGCTGGCGCCCCTATGCAGGGTGCAGTATCGGACAAAGACTGGCTAACAACTCTTCTTCTGAGTTTGTTATTAGGAGCACTCGGAGTAGATCACTTCTACACTGGAAAAACTCTTACTGGTATTCTGAAACTCATTACCTTCGGAGGCTGTGGAATTTGGGCATTAATTGACCTAATTATGGTAATTACTGGCAACTTCAAGGATTCAAATGGTCTTCCTATCGTACAGAAGTAAGTTGATTCTTTAATCACTGAGAGATACCTAGTGGTAACTCTATCCTGTATGGGTAAAGAATAACTATCGAACGGAGGTTATGCGTGATATGAGCATAGAAGATGGTAGTAATTGGGGTTCTGATGGATTAGATGATTCTTGGGGTCCACCCATCCCCCCACCTCCTGCAGAAATGCCCCCTCCTCCTCCTCCAGTAGGTGATTCTAATCTTTCACGAACTAAAGGATCTGCTCCTCCACCACCAATGCCTCCTCCAGCATCTGCGCCTCAGCCTGTAACACCTGTTGCAGTCGATCCATCGCCAATGCCTGTGATGCAACATTCTCAACAAATGCATAAAGAGCCCTCTATATTTTCAAAAATATTCAATGAGATTGATATCAAGTCAATTTTTGATAAGGCAACATCAGCTAAAGTAGTAATTTCTACAATTATTGGTTTAGGATTCCTAATGTTGATTTTATCAGAGTCGTATGCTAATTCTGCAAATTATACCAATGCNCCNGATGCTCCAGATACAATTGATTCAGCAGATTTTGATATAGATAACAACGGATTGAATAGCTCGGAATCAGATAATTATGCTGATGCTCTAAGACAGTATTCTGATGATGTAGATGAATATCTTAATCAATTAGATGAACATAATGATTTGATGAATACATATACTGGCAAGTCCGTATTTTGGTCTAATATTAGTTCAGCATTTATCGTTGGTGGTTTAGTATGTCTCACATTTTCTCCCAAAGCTATAGAGATGTCCAATGCTGTCAGATTAACTCTGGTTATTGGTACCATATACATGCTAGCAGGAATGTTAGGATATGATATGCCTGGCGTCGATGCTGCAGTAGGATTCGGATTTGGCGGAGATTAAATCCACAACTAAACAGGGTCCAGATAATTATTTCACCAATTAAGTCTCCTATTTACTATAGAATTTGGGTTTTTGTGAAAATGTGCAATCAAGAAATGTTCCCTAATACTCTGGTAATGCTGATATAGCGACCCAAGTAGTGGAACCCATGCCCGGTACAACCCGAGTCGAGATTCGAACATTGAAGGTGGGACGTTATGTCTCTGTAGATGAGAACGCCTACAAGATTTTGAGTATCTCAAAGTCTAAACCGGGAAAGCACGGTAGTGCTAAAGCTCGCCTAGAATTAGAAGATATTTTTTCCGGCCAAAAAAGGAGTCACGTCGGTACAGTCACCGATAATATACAGGTTCCTGTTATCGAAAAAGGCAGTGCAATTATCACTCATATCGAAGGCAATGAAGTTCATGCAATGGACAACAAAACGTACGAAGCTCTCATTCTTCCTAAGGATGCAGAATTGAATCTTGAGGCAGGTGGAGAAATTCAATGGATGGAAGCACTTGGTCGTTATCGAATTACTCGTGATCATTGAGGTCGACCATGGTTTCAACTGTTGAACTTCCTGATATCATAATATCAATCGCATCTATTCAGCATTTAGATGAGGCAGTTCGATGCTGGCATTCTCTGGTAATTGATCAAAAAAATCATGATGCTCGTATTTCAACTGAATCATTATCTGATTCCGAGCAAAGACAATTTCTAAGATCTGTAATTCTTGATGGGCGTCTAATTATAGCCTTAGATTCATCACGAGTGATAGGTATTTCCACTATTGCAATTGATAATAACATGCTAGATAAATCACAGTCTGTATGGAATATTTCAGATGTATGGGTAGATTTTGAATATCGAAGAAGAGGGGTAGGGATTCAGTTAGTCAATGAATGTGAGAAACAAGCTAAATCCAAAGGTGCTTCAGAAATTAGATTACAAGTGTATACTACTAATCAACCAGCATCGATGATGTATGGTCGACTCGGATATAGAACAATTTCTCGAATGATGACCAAGAAATTGGACTAATACATCGTGAAGTATAAACATGGAATGAAACTAAATCACTCCGGTGGCCACAATGGACGAAGACCAGAAATCAAAATCCACCGTTCCTCGTTCGGCATATCGTAGACCTGTTACAGCAAAAGGTCTCAAAGGAATTGAGCAAGGAACACTAACATGGTTAGATGAAGATATGTACAATAATCTTAATACAGGTGTTTTGGAACAATATCTCGAAGAAAAAAATATTCAAGAAGGATTTGAAATATCTCACTGGTCTCCTTCAAAGATCCTAATTGGTATTTTAATTGGAGCAGTATTCAGTGGTGTAACTGCTTATATCGGTTTAAAGATAGGATTAGCTGTTTCAGCAGCTTGGTATGTTGCTTATCTTTTAGGAATGGCTCTAAAGTGGTCTCCTTCGGAGGTTAATATTGCAACAAGTGCAACTACGGGAGCAACACATGCTTCAACAGGTTTCATTTTCACATTTCCTGCTATTTTCTTATTAGCATATAGCACGAAGTATCAGGTTCTTGATGAGGCAGGAAATTTAGTTAATTTAATCCAAGAACCTGACGTAATGCAATTAGCATTTATTGGAATTATTGCATCTATGTTTGCAGGCTTTCTGGGTGTAATGTATTTCATTATTTTTCGTAGGGTATGGTTGGTTGAAGATCCGTTACCTATGCCAGGATTTGAGGCGACTCTAAAATTACTGGATATTGCAACAGACGTCAATGCTGGAGCCGCTGATTCTGCAAGAGAGTCATTGAAGAGTGTAGGTCTATGGACAGTACTTACAATGGGTTTCATGACGCTTATTGATTACCCTATTTTCTGGGGTAGAAAAGTAGCATCTGCTCCTGGTTCCATGGTAGATTGGCTTGCTGGTGTTTTCAGTGGAGAAAAATGGGGTTTAGCATCGATTTATACAGAGAGGTGGCTACATCAACCTACATCACTAATCAATCCAATAACTGGAGAGTCACAATCGCATGCTTTCGCAAATGGAATTACTCCATACAGTAAAACGAATCCCTTCTCGTACACATTTATTGGACTAGAATTAAGTCCAACTCTTTTCGCTATTGGGTGGTTCATGAAATGGAGGCCTGCACTACTAGTTAACCTAGGGTCAATCATTGCATGGTTCTACCTTATTCCCATTGCAGTTATGATGGATGTACCTGTTTATGATCCAACTGTAAATGATTATGTCAGGCTCAGTACATATGCTGATACCAGTGCCCCTCCAGTTTATCCGATGGTACAATGGAAAGCATACAAGACTATAATCCAAACAATTGCTATTGGGGCCATTCTTGGAGGAGGTCTTCTAGGTCTCCTTAAAATGGCACCTACATTTGTAAAAATATTTGCAGATATTCGCAAAGCATTCTCCGGTGGACAGAGCGAAGAATACATCGAAGGAAAGGGATGGTACGAGTGGCCTTTGATGCACATCCCTATCTTCATGATTATTGCTTTCTTTGCGATGATACTGATTTTTGCTGTAGGTGGATTCCCAATTGCAGCAGCAGTTATCTTCGCATTAGTACTAATTTTTACTACATTCTTACTTGGTGCAATCGCCGTACGAGTAATGGGTGAAACTGGAATTGAACCAGTTAGTGGTACATCATTTATCGTACTACTTATGCTTCTATTGACGTTCTTAGCGTTGGGTGACCCGCTAGGATTGACTCGTGAAGGAGCTGTCCTCATGGCTTTGGTTGGAACTACAGTGTTTGGGTCTGCAATTTCTATGTCCGGAACAGTTGTTGCTGATTACAAAAATAGTCTGTATATTGGTAATCGCCCATATCATATCTCTAAAGGAAACATAATGGGGGTTGTTCCTGGCGCAATTCTTGGTGCTGCAGTTGCAATTTTCCTTTCTGATCTGCTTGCTACTGGTAAAATCGACCTACTAGCCCCTCAGGCAAATGCCTTTGCCTCATTTACAATTGTTCTTGAAAGTGGTAATGGTGACTTTAGAGCTTTATTCCTGGGTATGTTGCTAGGTGCATTTGCTGAATGGGCTACTGGAATGGGCACCTCATTCGGATTAGGAATGTACCTACCTACTCCCTACACTTTACCTATGCTAATTGGCGGAGGACTACGTGACAAGTGGGAAGAGAAGAAACTCAAACCAATAGTTGAAGAAATTCGAGAGAAGGATGGTACTGCCAAGGCAGAGCAAAAACGTGCACTAATGCTGCTTATGACTTTCATGATAGCCGCCGGTGCTCTAACTGGTGAGGCTTTCTTTGGTGTTGAATCTGCTGTATTTGCAGTTACAGATGAATTGCAGGCGGAACACACATTCACCGAAGATGATTGGACCAGTACTTATTTGGATGAGTCTATCTTGGGAGAATATGAAGGTGAAGCAAACTTTTCTTCCGCTGTAGAATGGGCTCTCGATCTAAATTCTGCTGCAGAATCAAACAACGAAACGTTACCATGCGCATCGATCACTAATGAATCAATTACATGTAATGTTAACCTTGCAGTGTTATCTTGGTATCCTGCTGCTAGACTTGTAGGTTTCGTTGGAGTTAATATTGTCCTTGCAGTAGCTGTAGTTGCACTATTTGCTCGTGCTGGAGTAATATCATTTGGAAGTTCTAAAGACGATGATGATATTGTTGAAGCCGAGATAGTTAAGTGAGGTTAGGCCTCATGGCACGTGCCTCTGTTCCAATTCATGCTTGGATGATACTATCCGCCGCAGTAATTGCTGTTTCTAGTGCAGGTGCAGTCCTCCAGTCAATCGATGAAATCCCACCACTATTACGAATGGGATGGAGATTACAGGCTACATCATTGGTGTTATCTCCCTTCGCTTTGTATCAATGGATTCACCTTGACAAAAATATGATTTTAGATCTATTTAACCGTAGAAATCTGTCTATTTTGTTGGCAAGTGGATTTTGCTTATTCCTCCACTTTGCGGCTTGGGGCTGGTCATTGGATCATACTTCACTCACTCATTCATTGTTATTTGTCACTGCGCATCCACTAGTGTTTGTAATTGGTGCAGCTCTAATAGGTCGCCCCTTAGTTAAGCGCCAATCGTATGGCGCATTGATTGCTTTTTTAGGTGCAACTCTATCCTTACTAAGTATCACAGAAGAAGGTGAAGTAACACTAATCGGAGACTTGGCAGCCTTTGCTGGAGCCGTTGCGATAGTGGGCTATCTTATGGCGGGTAGGGATTTAAGATCAAAGATGCCATTGTTTCTATACGCATTTCCAGTCACTACCATTGCTGCAATTCTTCTCACAATATCATCAATGTTAATTGAATCATCCGACTGGAACCAACTTCGTTCGATATCTACATTTGGTTGGGTCGATATGGTTTGGATTCCAGCAATCGCATATCTAGCAATAGGCCCCGGATTAATAGGTCATACAGGAATCAATGGAGTATTGAAATGGTTGCCTCCCATTGTGATTTCTGTTTCTGTGTTGATAGAGCCAATCCTTGGGACTTTTATCGGAATAATGATCGGTACAGCACAGTATCCTGATGTTTGGACATTAATCGGTGGGTCAATTATCCTGTTTGGTTTGTATTTAGTAATATCTGCAGAATACTCAGTTGTGGTTGACACCGAAGAATGATACATGAAACCCCACACGGGTGGTCATGGCAGTTATCTTGTTGACCAATGATGATGGAGTAGAATCAACATATTTTCTCTGTTTAGTAGAACGACTCCAAAGAAATGGACACAAAGTATTGGGTTATGCACCTATGGAAGATCAATCTGGTCGTTCTATGGCTCTTACTCTTCGTAAAAACATTCTAACAGTACGTAGAGATGACTTATTAGAATCGATGAATTTAGATCCTAAATATCCGGTTCCTTCGTTGTATTCTATCGATGGGACACCATGTGACTGTGTTATTTTAGCGATTGATGGATTTATTTCTCATAATGGAGATCCCTTACCTGATTTATGTATAAGTGGAATTAATGTAGGACCTAATTTGAGTGTAGATTTATTACATTCCGGCACAGTTGCTGGCGCTAGAGAAGCCTCGTTGTATGGCGTTCCATCCATTGCTTCTAGCATTGCTAAACATGACCCTAATATCGATCCGACCGATGCTGTTGAAATTACCGTTGATTTAGCAGAACGGCTTCTGAAAATCATTCAAAGCCCTCTTCCCAATTTACGACGGCCCAACAAATCTGAATCTGCAATTCATTGGGATGGTGAAGATTCGACTATCGCCCAAATGTTTTCTCATGGAGATATATTTCTTAATCTCAATATTCCAGAAAATTGTTCACGAAAGATAGTTGCTGCTAGTGTTGGTGCCCGCTGGTACGCTGGTGCTTGTAACATTATCCAAGAGGGTGATGAGACTTACTTAAGAGTCGGAAGTTTGTCAATTACAGATGATCAAATTCAGGGAGTTTCAAGTGAAGTTCTACTCAATGGTGATTCTAGTTTGACCTGTCTAGCTGCATGGCCACAATTACATCCATTAAACGTAGGAGATGAAGCATTAATACAAGCAAATATTCCCTCAGAATCAGGATTACCTCGTTGGATTACATGATTGCATCCAACTGGTGATGAATAATTGCTATGCATGAATGTCCTTGTAACCATTGCTTCCCCAAAGAAATACGCTCATATTTTTTCATTTTTTCATTCTCCTCATCAGTAAACGGTTGATCGTCTGATAGAATAAATCCAACATTATCGCAATTATGTAATTCAGGATTAAACTCACATCCATTGGCATCTAAGACGTATATTTTAGTCTCCGATCTTTCCCATTCAGATAATGTATGTTGAATTGATCCTCCTGAGTGCCACAAACCTGAATGAATTTCTTGTTGTACCCCTATCGGTGTAACTGGATTTTTTAGTGCTTTATTCAGATGTCCACATATAGCACGCTCATCAGGATGAACTCCTCTAATTCTTCCACCTACAAATCCAATACGCCTACTAGGACCAGGGCCCCCTTCAAGATGTAAAATTACTTCTGAATCTTTACGAATGCCATGGGAAAGGAAAAGAACAGTATTGACTGCTCGTGCCAAAACATCAATTCTTCCTGATGAGCCTGCTAAGTCATTCAGATTCAGTTTACCTGATGACTGTGCGCGATGGCCGATAATTGCAAATTTACGAGTCATTGGATCACATCGGAAGATCCATATCGTCCATATCACCCATCATTGATTTCATTTGTTTTCTTAATTGTCGATTTCCTCTGATACCCTTCATCATTTTTTTACTCTTATTCCATTGAGCAATTAATTCTCTAACATCTTTTTCATTAACACCAGATCCACGGGCAATTCGACGTATTCTTTCTGCTTTCAGAATGGTTGGTTCATCTTTTTCTTTTGAAGTCATAGAATCCATAATTACTCTAAAGCGCTCTAAATTGGATTGCATTTGTTCTTTTTGTGCTTTGCCCATTGCTCCAATTCCACCAAACATTCCTGATGGTAAATGCGAAAGTATTCTGTCTACAGTTCCAATTTTTGACATCATTTCCATTTGTTGAGACATGTCATTAATCGAGAATCTACCTGACATTAATCGTTCTGTAAGTCGTAAAGCCTCTTCTTGGTCTAAATCTCCTGGAGCAAGATCGATTAAACCCTTTATATCTCCCATTCCAAGTAATCTAGAAATAAATCTGTCACCTTCAAATTGTTCTAAATTTTCAACATGCTCACCTTCTCCAATGAAAACTATTGGAGAACCTGTAGCAGCAACAGCAGAAAGTGCACCACCTCCTCTAGCAGTTCCATCTAATTTTGTCACTATTACTCCTGTAACGCCTACTAATTCATGGAATTTAGCAGCAACAGGACCCGCTGCTTGTCCAACTTGAGCATCGATTACAAGTAGACTTTCTGTAGCTTGTACAATATCTGCAATTTGCTTCAATTCTTCTTGTAAGTCCTCATCTAATTGATCTCTACCAGCTGTATCAATAATGACTACGTCTTTATTCGACATATGTTGCATCCCGTCTCTAACTATTGATGCAGCATCTGGATTGTTTGGATCCCCATAAACTTCTATATCGTGGTCTTCGAGTAATTGTTTCAACTGAGCATAAGCCCCTGGACGATGTACGTCTGCTTCAATTACTCCAATTTCTAACTTGTGTTTACGTTTCCACCAGGCGGCTATTTTGGCTGTTGTGGTAGTCTTTCCTTGACCGTATAATCCTACCATCAGAATTCTTTGGTTAAAAGGTAAAATTTCTCGTGGTGCACCCAGTAGTCTAACTAATTCTGCGTAGATTATATTCATTGCATGTGTTTGTAGCGTTAGTCCAGGTCTTGGTTCATCATCTCTCATTCTTAATTCAAGTCGATCTGTTATTTCCTTTGTTTGTCTAACGTTAAAATCTGCAGCTAAAAGTGCTCTCCGTAGGTCTTTTACCATGCCTCGTAGTTCTTCTTCGTCAATACTACGTTTACCTCTCAGTCTACTTAGTGCGCCTTGAATACCACGCCTCAGACCTTCAAGTGCCATGATTAGCCGTAGTGGTAGTCCTGTTTGAAGTCAACGGACTTTTACTTCGGAACTTGAACAGTCAAAATATCATCATCTAATTTTGCATTTACCGAATTTGTATCAAATTCTCTTCCAATGTTCAATTTTTTTTCTTTATTGTTTAATCCAATAAGTAGTACTCCGTCTTCACCTCTAAGCGACATCTCATCTTTATTGGCCCCAGGTAAGTGAAGCCTGTATTCGGTATTACTATCATTTTCAAATCTGACTTCTGATCTTATTATTGTGTATTTCATTTGATTACCAATTGTTAATTCAAGATCGTTAGAATTGAATGGTTCTATTGGACCTAGCATATGGCTTCCAACCCTTCTAAGATGATCGATTCCATGTATGTCCGATGCTTCAAGCGGTATTTGGTGTATTTTGATGTCGTCAAATCTATCTTTTAACTCGTCAAGATATCCTTGCTCAATATCACGTCGACTTTTTAGAAAGGGATGATCGAGATTAGGAGTACATCGATTTACAATTACACGATCGACTAAGATATCATGTTCTGAAAGTGCCATAGATGCACGAATAGATTCAGAAACAGCCATTCTTTCTGGTATTGTTACTAAGGAAAATGTGGTAACTGAATCATCTGCCATGATTCTTCTAACATGTCTTACTCGGCGTTGAAATCGTTCAATTTCCGAACGAATTTCTTGTTCTTTGGAACTCCCCATTAACATCATTCGAATACCTCCTGTTAATCTCATGATCCGTAGAATTCTATCAGTCCAGCCATCAAGAATTTCAGGTAATCCTAGGAAACGAAGAGTATGTCCTGTTGGAGCAGTGTCAAAAACTACTACATCGTGTCTAGGATTTTCTACATGTCTAAGTATGGTTTCGAATCCTAATGCCTCATCCATTCCAGGGATCATTAAATCATTTGCAGATAGTGAATTAGTCTCTTCGTTTATTTCGTTTATTGCATCATTCCCTAATAAAGCTCCGAGACCTGAACCTCCAATAGCTCCACTCAACATCGGCATCAGAGTCTCAACACTCTTTTGCGGATCTAATTCTAAACCCTCTAAATTAGGGACCTCACTAATCGGTGTTGGTTCTGAGCCTAGTTTGGTTTCCAATGAATCGGAAGTAGAATGTGCAGGGTCACTAGAGATTAGTAGGGTTCGTAGTCCCGAATCAGCCAACCAGACTGCGGTTGCTGCAGCCATTGTTGTCTTCCCAACACCCCCCTTTCCTCCGAACAGTAACAACCGAACCATGATTGTCGGACTAGAATCCCCCTCTTTGAATGAACGGAAAGTGCGTATTTTTCATAGATGTGCATCTCGGATAGTCATGGAACCGACCAATCTTCCACAATGGCAGTTCCAAATCGCTATGCTGGTTGGTCTTCTGGTGTTTCCTCTAATTTGGGCTAGGGGTATGAGAAGATATTCTCCAATTCAAGATTTATCTCAAGCATATAAGGCATTAATTATCGGATTTATAGTTGGAGCAATATTAGCGTCCGCATTAGATGTATGGGTATTCCAAACTATGTATACTGATTTAGCAGAAGCTGGAGGAATTTTCATTATTGAGATTTTACCTATTGTTCTTTTAGCTGGATGGGCAGAAGCTGCATTATGTATGTATCTCTCCGCTAGAGCAGAAAGAAAAGTCCCTTCATCTGCTACAACTACTGGTTATGCATTTGGTATTGGTAGTGCAGCAATGTTAACCGCTTATGCGTGCGTACGCGCATTTGATCCACAGATAGCTAATGTAGGTGCGGATACTAGCGGATTTGGTATACATACCATCGTATTGGGATTTGTGATAGGTATAACAAGCGGGTTCAGTTTAGCTCCAATGGGTGCTTCTCAAGGATCGAATATACTAGTTGGCATACGATTTACACCTGTAATGTTCACTGGAATAGCACGTGCCTTCATTCGTTTAGGGATTTTTATTGCTATTCTTAGCAGCCCTTTAGTTCTAACTCCGATAATCATGTTTGCAATGTGGGCAGATGCCAGGGCACAGAACATGTGGTTACCCAGCAGTTTAACTCCATTACAAAGGCGTGTAGAGCGAAGGATGAAGAATAAAGAAAATTATTCGCAGATGGATAATTATGAATCTGAATGAGCATTTAATGCCATTTGTATGCTGAACATTCATGAATCATCGAATCACGAACTACTCCATGCCTCGTTGCCCGCATTGCATGGCTCCCATGTCTGGGCGCTTCAGTATCTGTGAAACATGTGGTAGAATAGTGTCAGGTGCATCAGGATTACAATCACGTATTTCTCGTATTAGTAGTATTGGAGGGGTTCAGCCCACACCTCGTGCCCGTAAAGGTCCCGCTCCAGGTTCAGCAATGGGTGGTCGCCCCCCTCCTGTAATGCCTGCAGAAGTACGCCGTAGGCAAGAACAGATGTACAGACAAGCTCCTAATGAAATTCCACGTAGGCTTGTTCGCCGTAAACGGGAGCGCAGAAATGCCACCGTTGCGTTGCTTTTGGTAGCTGTAATGCTTTTCACTCCTGCCCAAGATCCATTAATGGACGGATTTGATGAATATTTTAACGATATATTTGACCTGATGACACCGAGTCATGAACATCCGGTTGAAGCTGAATACACGTTCCGTTCAACATATCAATTTGAATCTGGTCCTAACACTAACGGTTCTGATTTTATGTATAAACTACCAATTCCATCGCCTAAACGTACATCATATGGATATGAATCTGTAATGTTTTCATCAACCGATGGTACACAAATACCATCTGAAGTATTGCAAAATATTGTAGAAATGAAAGTAGGTGTCTCTATCCCTTCCGAAAATATTCCTTTGAACCCCGGTGCAGTTCGGGAGAAATCTAATGCTATTCAAATGGCGGATGGATACTCACAGATTTGGTGGCCAGCCCCTGGTGGAAGTGAAGCAGAAGATTGTCAGTATGGAAGATGTCTGATTTGGGAAGGAACAATCCCAGCTGCGACACAGAATGAAATTGATAATAATCCCACGAGGGTTATTGCTACTTTAGTTGTGGATTATACAATTCATTCCTTTGCTTATTCATGGTGGCAAGATGCAGATTTACCTTCTAACGTGTTAGGGATGACAGGTGGAAATGGAATATCTAAAAGTACATCTGGAACATTTTCCGATCTGGATAATATCGGAATTCAATATTATACCAATGCTTTTGGAGATAAAACTCAATTTTACGATCGCTCAGGAGGTGGTTCTGATTATGCAATAGATGCAGAATCATCAATAGTTATTGAAATTGCAGATATGATTCAATCATCTCTTCCTCCAGAAGATCAAGATAATGTATTCGCATTCAGCCATGCAGCATTCATTTGGGTTCGTGATAATATCCAATATGCTAAGGGATTAGAAACAGCAAGAAGCGGACCTGCTTGCATTCAAGCAGAAAAAGGAGATTGTGATGAACAATCAAATGCATGGATGAGTATTGTTCGAACCAAGCGCGTATCTACTTGGTATGAAATGGGAATTCTAGGTTCAGGGGATTTTTCACAATGGGAAGCTCATGGTTGGTCTAATATTGCTTTACCATTGAGTGAAGAAACATGCAATGAGAGAAATATTGAACCAACATCATGCTATATTATTGGTGCCGTAGACGTTGTAAATAACAAATGGTTACTGTATACTCCAACCGTTTACTCTAATTTTATACAAAAGGCAACCCATTCTAGTGATGATGTAGATAGTGTTTACACTAGGATTTACTATGGTCATACCATGAAGTCTTTTGATCATTCATATTCAACGGTCGGAACGCCATTAGTGACTGATGGAACGTTCATGGTCAATTGGAAGGAAGGAGAATAAGACTCAAGACCCCTTCCGAGGGCCGGGCGGTGAGAGAACACGATGAAGGTCGTAATTATCGCAGGCGCCGGCGAGGTCGGTAGAGGTGTCGCTCAGGCCCTCATTTATGAACGTAAAAATGTAATATTAATAGATTCAGATCCTGATGCACTAAAATCCGCTCAGTCACTCGAATGTTTACTTATCGCTGGAGATGTGATGTCTAGGGAAACTCTCAACCACGCTGGTATTCAAAATGCTGAATTGTTAATTATGGCCACGGACTCTGATGAAAGGAATATTTTGGGCTGTGCTTTTGCTAAGGACCACCGTCAAAATATGGAATCTGTTAGTGGTGAAATGGTTACAATTGCTAGGGTCAATAGAATGTCTGTAGCTAGACAAGATTCATCAGAAGTATTTCACCGTTGGTCTCAAGTTGATCATGTTGCCAATGCTGATAAAGAAATTGTTGATGAATTAACTGCAGGTCTAATTTCTCCACACATATTACATACCGCTCCGATGGGAAATGATGCGTATTTATCGGTTTCAAAAATCACAGAGGGAAGTGCACTATTAGGTGATAATCTCATCAATGCTGCTGAAAAAATAGATGGTTTGCCTATTCCAGTCGGAATTGTTGGTTCAGGGGGTAAATCCACTATTATTGATGAATCTACTGTCGCTGAATCTGGTGACCTTTTACTATTCGCTGCTACTGGTTTACACGTTCAGAATCGAATATCCAATGCATGTGGGTTCACTTCTGAACCAATGGTCGATCATCCTAGAGTAATTATCTTCGGTGCAACATCAATTGGTACCGATCTCGCTTCTCACTATCTAGAAAATGAATCCTCTGTAACTGTCGTCGAGCCCGATCTTAATGTAGCAAATGATCTAGTTGGGTCAGATTTAGGTAATCAACGTAGACTTGATGTTATCCATGGTGAACCTAGTGATATAGAATTACTCAAAGACATTGGAATGTCTGATCATGATATTGCTATCAGTACATTAGATGATGATAATGGTGCGATCGCAATTGCAATGAGGGCCGTAGATGAAGGAGTTGATCGTACTGGTCTAATTGTTGATGATTCGACATTAGTAGATACTGTTAGAAGAATTGGATTAACTAGAGCCGTTTCGAGGCGTGAAGTTTCGATTAGCGCAATAATGGAACATGTTCATTCTTACGTGGAAGGTAGATTCCAGATTATTCGACAAGCCAAAGATTTCGTGGCGATGTCAGTTACTTTAGACTCCAACCATAGTACTATTGGTCAACCAATTTCTAAACTAGAATCCAAGTTCAAAGGTGGCGCAAAAATAGTGTTGCTCGAACGTAATAGAGACGGCATGAGTCCAGTTACATTTACCCCGGATTCTGAAATGATGCTAGAACCTAATGACAGATTGATTATTCTATTATTGCGTGATTCAATTACAGCAGTTGAAGCGAAGTTGAGGTCATGATATGCGATTTGCTCCAATTGCTAACCTTATGGGTTGGACATTGACAGTAGTCTCAATCCCTATGTTTGTGATTGGATTATCATCATTCTTACTGCAAGATGATGCTTTTGAATTCTTTATTCGTGCATTTCTAATCCCTGTTGTTCTAGGATTAATTACCGGATTAATAATGATTAGAAAATCAAGGAATAGTTTCGATCAGGACGATGGAGTAAGAGATAGAGAAGCAGTCACTGCAGTAGCATTAGGGTGGTTGATTGTAATCTTCTTTGGTGCTATGCCTTATTGGTTAGGAGGAACATTTCACGGGCCGTTTGGGTATATTGAGGGTAACTCCTCGTTATCTGAAGTATCATTAGGTTTACTTCATTCATGGTTTGAATCAATGTCTGGATTTACTACTACGGGAGCAACCGTAATCGATCCACTATCTAGTCCATTTTGTGTCGAGGTTTCAGACTGTATCGGTTCTCAGCCTAAATCACTGTTATTGTGGAGAAGTTCTACTCAATGGTTAGGGGGAATGGGTGTAATTATGTTGAGTATTCTCATTTTAGGTCGATGGATTGGAGGAGGATTGACGTTGGCTAGAGAGGAATTAACTGGTCCTAGTTTGTCCCGATTAGGCCCTAAATTACAGCAAACTGCTGCATTCCTATGGGGAGTTTATACTTTCTTGACATTCCTTGAATTTGGACTACTGTACACAATCGGGGATATAGGGATGTTCGATGCTGTTAATCATGCACTGACAACGATGGCTAGTGGTGGATTCAGTACCCATGATACCGGTATAATGTATTTTGATTCATTTTTAGTAGAATCAATTATTGTTTGTTTCATGGTATTAACAGGTCTCAATTTCAGTTTATTTCACATTGCATTCCACGGCGATTACAAGGAAGCATTGAAGGATCAGGAACTAAGAATATATCTTTCAGTATTGTTCCTTGCTTGGTTAGCAATGACATTTAGTTTAACCACTGCAGGTGGCCAAGGTATCCTTGAATCTGCACGTGCTGCTTTATTTCAGTCAGCATCAATAGGTACCTCGACCGGCTATGCATCTGCTGATTATGCAGTATGGCCTGTTTTGTCATTGTTGACATTATTATTTCTGATGATAGTGGGTGCATCTGCTGGGTCAACTTCTGGTGGTTTGAAGATTATGAGACTGAAAATAGCTTATGAAATCGTTAGACAAGAGATTGGAAGAATTGTTCAGCCCAGGCAGGTACGTAGCATACGGATGAATGGGGAAGTAGTTGATGAAACTAAGGTACAGGTGGTTCTTGGAATGCTTTCTGCATGGGCAGTAGCCGCAGTATTAGGTACTACTTTGATAGCCGTAGTAGAATACGATTTAGACTTGACTAGCGTGATTAGCGTAGTAATTTCGTGTTTAGGAAATACTGGACCTGCATTAGGAGTATTTGGTCCGACAGCAACTTGGGCAAGTATGAATCCAATATCGATGTTTGCGAGTACAATAATGATGTGGATTGGTCGTCTTGAAATTCTAACAGTCCTGGTAGTTTTCAATCCACGTGCCTGGAGATTATAATCAGAAGTCATTCAGACTAAATTGATTTGATAAAGAAGAGTCATCATTATCATTTTCGATATCCTGTTCGACAATATTTTTTTCTTCGCTTAATATTTCGTGAGTCGATTCAACTACTCCTTCGTTAAATCTTTCAAGGATCCTTTTGCCTTGTGTGGATGTTCTTTTGATACCATGCAATGCCAAATGATCGTCGCCTTCTAATCCAATTCTTAGCGATAAGGAAATATCTTCAGGATTGTTAACAACTTCACTTTCATACATTGCTAGTAATGTCGGATATAGACTATCGCGAGACGCGGCAAGACTAGTACCTACATATTCAGCTAATCGATTATTTGCTCCACCTGTTTTCCATGCTTCCCTTCCTCTTCTTAGGGTATCTGGATATGAAACATCGGCTCTCTGTATTGATTTAGGATAACGAGCGGCTCCCCCTAATAATTCGAAACACCAGTACCAAGAACGATATGCTCGATTAGTAAATGAAATTCCTAATGATATATCCGCACGCTTAAGGGCCCTAATGGCTGTTGCAATATCGTAATTATTATCTCGATTAATTCCATTATTCCAAGCAATCCACTCATTTAGTTCTCCAGGGGTTTTATCGAGGTCTCTAGCGATATTGGAAGCATCTCTCGATGTAGGAGCTCGATACATGGATTTGAGCCCTTCAAAAATTTCAACATGAGCGTCTCTCCTGCCAATTTCTACTTGTTCTAATGCAGAATCTAATGTAATATGTCCATTGTTTACGGAGCATTGAAGGTCATTAATTAACGCACGTAAATCTCCCGAATTCCCTCTAATAATTGCTTGTAATGCAGAGGAATCAATTGTAATTCCTTCCTTACTCAAGATTCTACGTGCTATGGTTTCCAAATCAATATTGTTTACTCTTCTAAATTCAATAATTTCTGATTTTCGTTGTATTCTTGATTGTATATCTCTCCAATTTGATCTACCGAAAAGCCGCATCTTATCGTTACATGTCATTATAATTGGTTGATGTGTCAACTCAAGAATTCTCAACAATTCGGCCTTACCTCCACTATCTCCTGACAATGAGCGATCGTTTTCGGGATCTGATGCTTTTCTGATAGTTTCTTCAGCAATTTTTCTAAATGAACCTCCTAAATGATCGACTTCGTCTAGTAGAATCAGAGTTTTAGATGATCCATCACCTCCACTAGACCAACTATCGAGTGAAGAATGTATTGCGCCACCGAGAGCTGCTTGTCTTAGAACCGATGCATTCCTTTGTTCAGAGGCATTTAGTTCAACCACATTCCAACCGAATTCTTTCGCTGTAGCTAATGCGATACTGGTCTTACCGATTCCTGGAGGTCCAACAAGTAAGATACCACGTTTTTTGGGTATACCTTGATTCCACTGACGTAACCAATTCTCAACACGCTTTCTTTGAGCATCGTTTCCTACTAATCTTGACATCGTATCTGGGCGATGACGTTCGCTCCAATCAGAAGCAGTGTTAATTGTCTGCTCCTCCATACATCGATGTTAATTCGGATGCATTTGAACATTGGTTAATTATCCCATTTCGTTGATTCTGATAAATTCCCTTTTGATAGGGAAGAAATTAATTGTTGAATATCCATCCTAATTTGTTGTTGATTATCACGTTTTCTTACTGTTACTGTGTTGTCTGTTGTAGATTGATGATCAATCGTAATTGCCCAAGGAATACCAATTTCATCGGCCCTGGCATAACGCCTCCCGATTGATTTTCCAAAAGCATCAATCGTTGGAATAATTCCTTTTGTGGAACACATTTGATTGTATATTTCATTTGCCATTTCTGGCATTCCGTCCTTATTGAACAAGGGCAAAACTACAGCATCATATGGTGCGACTTGTTCTCTAAGTCGTAATATATCATATGTCTCTCCTTCTTTTTCTGTGCGGTCGAATGAATGGTCTAGAATATGCCAGACTATTCTATCTATGCCAAAGGCTGGTTCGATTACATGGGGAGTGAACCACTCTCCTTTGATAGTCTTCTGTATTCTTCGTAATTCCACCATGCCATTGTCAATAGTAACAGTTTTTCCATTCGAAAGTCTTAGTTCAAAAGGTAAAGAATCTGGTGCCACTTCTAATGCTTGTAATGATTGAATTACTTCTGCCGCATCTTGTCTAAATAACGGGCCAATTGATGCTTGGATGGGTACCCAACGATTCTCATCAATATTCACTGGATTGTCGAACTCTCTCCAAGCCTTCAGATCACTAGATGATGTCGANCTAGAATGTGCATCCAAATCATAGCACCCTCGATGTGCAATTCCAACACATTCAATCCATCCATAACTACCATGGATTTCACAATCCCAACAATCACTGGCATAATGGGCCATTTCATCCTGCTCATGTTGTCTAAATCTGATTCTTTGAGGATCAATTCCTAACATGATTAGCAATTCATAGGTTTCTAACATAAATTTTCCAACAATAGGATGTCGGATAATACTCTTTTCCAAGGCTGATGCAATAGTCATTTCAGATACTGATTCAATTTGACCTTCGGGGTCAGGAATTAAATTGATTTCATCAGATGAGCGAATTACAGTTGTTAAGTCAACAGGTGCATCCGGGTCAATGAAATATTCTAATTCTGCCATGTTAAATTCTCTTTGTCTAATCATTCCTTGTCTTGGACTTATCTCATTACGATATCCTTTGCCGATTTGAACTGCGCCAAAAGGAAGCCTTTGTCTAAAATGTCGGTATATTGTATCGAAATTAGTAAACATTCCCTGAGCAGTTTCAGGACGGAGAAACGCTTGTCTCCCCTCACCGACAGGTCCTACATTAGTAGAAAACATGAGATTCATTGGAGTAGATTTGCCCCATACAGGCTTTGAACAGGATGGACATGGAATATTATTCGATGAAATCGCATTATCCAATTCGTTAGCGGACATTGAGTCAGGATTAGAGACGACATCTTCTAGGAGGTGATCTGCTCTACATACGGCATTACATGTTTTACATTGTACAGCATGGTCATTGAATGCGCCAACATGCCCACTAGATTCTAGTACAACTCTAGGTGTAATTGTTGGAGAATCAATTTCTACAATATTTCCCAATCTTAACCAATGGTCTAACCATTTTTCTTTGACCAAACGTAGGATTCTCGCACCTACGGGCCCATAATCGAAGAGGCCCGCTACTCCCCCATATATTTCGAAAGCAGGGTATACTACGCCTCGCTTTTTGAGTGAAGCCATCAGGGTGCGTACCCGCTCTTCATCGACACTCATGGTATGTTCTCCGTAGCGATGCTTCTCAAGTGTTACTGATTTATTGGACATAAATTGTCAATTATGATAATTGATTATGATAATGTATGATTTATTGGGAGAATTACAAAATTTTTCAAGACTAATGCATATGGTTATATCTTGGACCGTTCCCACTGAAGTCACCGGTATGGAGGAAGTAATTGTGAACGAACCTCAATATGCCAGTGAATTCGCTGAAACGGATGAATTACTTGAGTCACTATGTCAACCTGTTCGAGATTGGTTTATTTCAAAATTCCCTGACTTTACTGATCCACAGAAATTAGCAATCCCTGTTCTTCAAAGTGGAGAACATCTTCTGCTATGTAGTCCGACTGGAAGTGGTAAAACTCTTACAGCTTTTCTCAGTATAATAGATGATTTAGTACGAAAAGCCATGGTTGGTAATCTGAATAAGACTGTACAGTGCGTCTACATTTCCCCAATTAAAGCGTTAGCTAATGATATTCAAAAGAATCTTATTGAGCCTTTGAGAGAAATAAAAGAAGGATTCCTACCAAGTGGTTCCCAAGATATTGTTGTAGGATTAAGAACAGGAGACACATCACAATCAGAACGACAAAAGATGTTGAAGAATCCTCCGCACATCCTAATTACTACTCCAGAATCCTTAGCATTAGCCATAGGCTCCTCAAGGTTTCGACCAATACTTCAAGATCTTCGATATTTGATTGTTGACGAAATGCACTCGTTAGTCCCAACTAAAAGAGGAACTCACTTAGCATTGACATTAGCACATCTTGACCATTCTATTTCTAAACCTGTTCAAAGAATTGGTATTTCCGCTACAATGGAACCACTAAAAACTGTGGCTGAATTCTTAGTATCCTCAGATTCCAATTCAAACACACCAGTTACAATTGCTCATATATCGGGGTCAAGACGATTAGATCTTGATATTCTACTCCCCACAGATCGTTTCAACAATACAGCAATGAAGGACATATTAGATAGGAATGTAGAGGTAATTAAGGAGCTGATTAACGCTCACAACACTACTCTAGTTTTTGCTAACACACGAAGAATGACTGAAGTTCTCGTACAGAAACTAAGAGCTGTTCATGTTGAGGGGGTTGAAGGCCATCATGGATCAATGGATAAGAAGATTCGATTAGATGTTGAACAGAAACTAAAACGAGGCGAATTGAGAGCTGTTGTTTCTTCCTCAAGTCTTGAAATGGGGATTGATATTGGATCAGTAGACATGGTTATCCAAGTGGGATCACCAGGAAGTATAGCAACGGCGTTACAGAGGATCGGACGAGCTGGGCATCATGTTGGGGGCGTACCAAGGGCACGATTGTTACCTACTGGTACGCATGATCTGCTAGAATTAGTAGCATTACAAAATTGTATACTTTCGGGTAAAATGGANCAACTTAGTTTTCCCGAAAAGTGCCTTGATGTACTTGCTCAATATTTGATAGGTTTAGTTATTCAAGAAGACTGGGATATTGATGACGCATTTGAACTTGTAACTATGGCATGGCCATATAGGGATTTAGACTACGATGATTTTATTGAAGTTCTCGATATGTTGCACGAAGAAAGAAGAGTTTGGGTAGATTGGGAAGAGAATTCCTATACTAAACGAGGATACAGTCGTATGATTTATTATACGAATATTGGAACAATTTCTCCTGATAATAACTACCTTGTTTTTACTCAGGATGGTACATTAGTGGGCCAACTATCTGGGTCATTCGTACAAAATTTACGTTCAGGAGATGTGTTCTTACTAGGGGGTCAGACGTATAGAGTTCATGCAATTAATTCTACGCGTGTTAATGTTAGTCCTGTTACAGGACATAGGCCTACTGTTCCTTCATGGACTGGAGAGTCAATGAGTAGGACACGTGAACTATCAGAATCCGTATTACAAGTACTCAAACAAGTAGGTAGAATAGTAAGAATGGGCGGAGATCCCCGAATTTTATTCAAAGATGTTTATGGCCTCTCAAACAAGGTTTCTGATAGTTTAGGAATATTCCTTGAGGAACATTTCGATGAGACATTCTTAGTGCCTCATAGTGGTAGAATATTAGTTGAACAATTAGAAGGTAATATTCCCACTTATGTTGTAACTACATGTCGTGGAAGAGCATTCAATATGGCATTAGGTTACCTTTTTGCCGCTCTTGCTGAGGGAGATGATATCAACGTTAATGAATTATCATTCGATGAGAATGGATTCTTAATCAAACTCACAAAAGAAGTCAATCTAAGTAAAGTATCAGAACTTGTCAGCGATGGTAAAAGCCGAGCAATATTACGAAAATTCCTCATTGATTCACAATTATTTCAGAAGAGGTTTCGTGCTGTTTCATCTAGAAGTATGATAATTCCTAGAAGAATTGGTGCTGAAGAAGTCAGTGCACAACAATTCCAACAAAAATCTGAAGCACTATTACGAAAACACCGACAAATGGAATCTGGTGAATCACTACTAATCCGTGAGACTGAGAATGAAATTTATCATTCCGATTTAGATATAATTGGACTTAATGATTTCATATCGAAAATGTCAACAGGCGAGGTACACATGGTTCATTCACGTGTTAAATTACCATCGCCACTAGGAATGAATCTTTACATTTCTTCATTTGAAGATCTTCTCACAATGCGCGCTAGAGCTTTCTTGGTGAAAGATATTGATCCCGAGATACTTCGTAGATTACTTGGGCGTAGATCACTCCAAACCGATCTTGATCCAGAACGTATTGATAGATATTATTTTGACAAGGTAGGAAGACCGGATTCTCCAGAAGGATTACGACGACTGATGGAGATGGGCGGAGGATTAGTTATAGGTACAGATCATCCGTTATATGCCGAAAAACTTGCTGGGACATCTACAGAAACTATTCAGTCATGGATGGATACATTATCTGAAGAAGGTAAAATATTACGTGTGAATGGCACAGGTAGTCCCCAGATTGATGGGAAATGGTTTTCCAAGAATATGGCTTATGTTCACGGGACATTAGGCGTTCTATCTACTGAAGGTGGCCCCGAATTAGATAATGTCAGGAACTTGTACACAGGTAATCTTTCTTTCCAGGTTACTACTTCTATGAATGACTCTGGCTGGAGTGATGTGGGACTAAGCGACCCCCATGAATGTCTTCGAGTGAAAATACTGGATATGTTGGGTGCTGAGGGACCTATGACACTTGATGTTCTTCTCGATAGATTGCCATTTCCACGAGCTCAAATTGAATCAATATTACATGAATTAGAAGTACGAAATTTACTCGCAGTAGGATTTTACAAACAGACAAAAGAAGGAGAATATATCCTCAGAATTGATGAATATAGAATCACGGGGGGCACCGAAAGTGTAATTGAGTCACGCCGAATACAAAATATGTTACTTGACAAGTCTTTCCAAATTCGGGATGACCCTCTAGAAGTAATGCGTAATCATATCATGTTGTCAAAGCAAGAAGAGATGCTATATCGGGCAAGTGATTACAGATTTGGAGACTGGTCAGATATTAAACATGATACTGACGTCTTAATGGGTAGATTATTGAATAATAGAATCGGTTACACCCTTAAATCTGAAATTCCATTGATACTAGGTTTACGACCAGAGATGTGGAGAGGAGAAAATGAAGAGAAATTACTTACATTTGTTCCTAATGATAGAAACATCGAGCGTAAGGAATTAGAAGTTGAATTCCTACGATCATATTCCAAAGATGACAAAGAAAAAGGTAAACGTGAATTTAGGAATGCTGTGAATAATATAGACAGATTATTGTGTGTAGCTAAGCAATATCAAGTTGTACCCAATAGAAAGAGATCATTGTCATTGTTCCATCGAATTATTGATGCATACGAACCTATGAATTTCAAGGATGCTTTGGAGATATTTGTTAAAAGATTAGGTCCTATTCGTCTCTACACAATCAGAAATAATGTCACACGACCAGTTGAGGAAATCGCAGACACACTAAAAGAGTTAGAAGATGAAGGTAAGATTGTAAGAATAGTGACATTACAACCCGATCCTATTGAATTCTATTCTTCTCCTGTAGATTCAGACAGATTACAGTTAAGACCTGAAGAAGACCGTAGTCTAAGAATTCTCACTCAGTCCGATCCTTATTGCAGTCGATTTATCCAAGAAATACGTTTTGTACTTCGTGATGGTTGGTATCGTCCAGTTTTCAAAGGAATTGACCCAATTGGAAGAATTCTAATGTTCAAAGTTAATGATTATCTCGAAATTAAGGATGTTCAGATTCCTCACGCTTATTTGGATGAATTTGCAACTGAGTTTGAAAGATTACTCGANAATTTCAAAGATCAGTTGATAGATGTTGCAGTTCTTCACCAATTCAACGCTTTGAAAATTCCAGATTCTCCTCCAGAAATTCAAGAGTTAGTTGCTAAACTTGGTTTCAAGCCAATGAATGACGAAAGAATGAGATACATTCGAGGTGGTGTTGTTGAGACAAGATCTAATCATATTGTTCATCGTTCATTATTTCACATTCATAATTTACATCAGTCTACAAGAAAAGAAAATGAAGTTTCCGCAATTAGAGAGATGGATGAAGTTCGTGACACAATTGCTTTGAGAGGAAGATGTGAAGTTATGAGGGCTGATTTGGATGCCATGGCTGCATCAAACCAATTACATCAAGGAACAAACTTGAGAAGGCACTTGGTATGGGCTACTTTCGAACATTTCCAACAATTACTAATGATTCGTAATATGCCTGCTGAAGAAGAATTGTGGGATGTTATGGATGCATTTACTGAAAACACCGATCCTAGGGCATACATGGAACGTTTCGCTCTAAAACGATCTGAATTCCGTAAGCTAATCCAGCCACTACTGCGTTCTGGACATATGGTACAGGATTATAGAGGTGGGTTCAAGGTTGTTCCCACGAAACCTGAATATGATGTATGGGAAGTCAAAAAAGCGTATCTAAGAGCATCGATAATGCAATACCCCGTAATATCGATGAAACAAATGGAGAGAATTGTTGGTTCCTCATTCAAACCAGAAGAAATTGCTCAAGTTCTACATGACATGGAGGAATCAAAGGAACTCATCAAAGGATTCCTAACAGACGATTCATTGCAAATACAATGGGGTCAAAGAGAACTAATTGAGAAGGCCGATAAGATCGATCCGATGCGCGATTTTGTTCTTCCTCCTTCTGACCCCCTACTACCTTATTTTAGTGGAATTTTAAGAGAAAGATTTGGATTTGGTTCTGCGTACATGGTTTTCCATCAAGAGGAACCTATCGCTGCTTTCAAAGCAAATACTCGTAATGAGGTCTTTGATGTTACAGATTTCAATGGAGACCCTGAAAAAGAAAAGCAAGCATTGAGAGTAATGAAAGAATTTGCTTGGGAACACAATATGCCATTGGTTGGAAAAGTAATCGAACGTTTGAGGGCCAGAATTTCAAGACAATCATAAATCGAGGGGGGAAAATGAATCAACCTCAAAATCCCGAATCGTTGATGTTATCAACAGACTTGTCGGCAAAAGATAATGCATATTTGTATCAATCACCAATCTTAGTCACCACTAATAATGAATCTGGAATTCCTTCACCTATCAGATTCTTGATGGGATTGATGATTCCAGTTTTTCTTTTGATTATTCCATTTACACTTTTTTCTATAGAAGAATCAATCGGTGAAGAGTTATCATTCAGCTATGGGGAAAACCATTTTATTGTAACTTTGGAAAACGTAAATGATACAAAATATTTATCAAATTTTTCTGAATATTTGGATGAAGAATATGCTGATACGAGAATAATTGATTGTGGTATTGAAATCACTGAATATGGTGGTGAATTCATTGAAATTAATAATAGATTAACTCAACCAAATTACACANATAGAGTATACCAGCATGCATGTAAACCAATTGTTTTGGATAATGGGGCCGATGAAAATTATTCAATAATCTCTACACTGAACACCGATGTTCTATCATCTTTCCAATTAGATTTGAATTTAGAAATGAACACACCAATAATTTATTCAATGAACCTTGATGAATCAGAAACAGTGGCAGTAGCCAGTATAAGGGCTAGTTTTTATAATCAAAATGGGTCAATTGATGATAGGTTCTTCACTCAATTTAATCAAAGTGAGAATGTATCTGAGATTGTTTTTGGAGTCACATCCGTTGGCTATATTGATCAATACGGAACAATCGAATTCAATAATACAGCAAATATTACTTCTGTGTCATTAGAATATATCTCTATCAGCACTATAGGATTTTGGAATATGGACGGATATGTACAATTTGATGATGGTGAATTTCATGGTCAAAGTATTAACATAGCATTTTTTACAATATCTGATAAATTAAGGATTGAAAATGAAATGCAAGATAATCAACTGATGTCCGACCAGAGAGATGTGGCTATGTTTGGATATTTATCTTGTTGTGGAATACTAATAACATCTCTAATTTTGACAATATATGGTTTTGCTAGTCATAATGGTATCCCTATGGCGATAGGTGCTCTTATTTCATTCATTATTTGTCCAATAATATTCGTGATACCAGCGAATATTCCTTAATTTATTCACGAATTCGATTTAGATAATGACAGCGGTGATAACAATCTCATTATGTGTGTATGCATTTGAGGTAAAAGATCGAAAATAACAATCGCCATCAGGAACATTGCCCCGAGTGATCCCGCCTTAGCGGCGTAAGAATGGGCAAAATCAAACATTGTTACACCAAGTAATTCCCATTGGGGATATGATGCATGTAACCAAACTATTCCGGCATTACGGAAGGTGTTTAGCACAAAAATAGTAGGAATCGTAATTATCCCCGCACGTATTCTCCTCTTCCATGGTGCTGTACGGATTGCCCATAAAGCACCAACGAACACTGCCATAGATTGCATAGCTGAACAGGCCATCACGAACCCTACCTCCGTTGTTCCGTCGACTTCTTTAATTAATGGAATATAGAATCCTGCATCGCCTAATTGTTCTGTTAATACCCATCTATTTCCATTCCATTCAGACCAATTCACATCGCTAACGCCAGTATCTACGATAACAGAGCCTAGTTCATATCCTTCAATGCCAGAAAAGCCTAGGAAAAAATTCGCGCTAAATGCTGTAAGCCACACTGCTGCTACATTGAGATAAGGGATATTTGCAATAATCAAATATGGTCCTGCACCCAATGCTACCAATCCACGAGTCCAAATTATTGATTCATCCTCAATGTTTCCTCTATACATCTTGAATTCCCATATAGCAAGAAGTAATGTTATCGGCAATCCTGCAGCAGACATTACGATTAGCACTGGATCAGAAATATCAATGTAATGTGGAATATCAAGATAGAAGAACAATCCAATGATTGGCCAACCAAATACTGAAAGAATGCCTCCTCCATTTGATGCTCGAAAATGAGCAGTTCCTAGAAGTATTACGCCAATGATTCCAAACGATAATTGAAGTTGATCTATACTGATTCCNATGCTTGATGAAAGAATTGACAGAAACGAGATTATCGGATCTTCCATGTGGTGTCCTAATAGCGAACGTGTAAATATCCAGCGGCTACACGAATGCTCAATGACGGGGTATGGCCAGTTCTCGATTGATTCTTTTGTTGATTCATATCTTCAAGATTTGAAATCAGCGATAGATTCCATTACTGCTGACGATATTGATGGACTAGTTTCACGAGTTTTACATTCAAGATCATGCGGTGCGAGTATACATTTCATTGGGAATGGAGGCAGTGCTGCAACACCGTCTCACAGTGCTGGCGACTGGTCCAAAGAATTGAGGGTTAGGACCATTGCACATACTGATAATATTGCATCTTTTACTGCTTGGGCAAATGATGAAGGATACGATCAGGTGTTTGTTCAAGCATTAAAGACGTATATTCAACCAAATGATTTAGTTGTCGCCTATACCGGGTCAGGCAACTCTACTAACGTAATTTTAGCCTTAGAATATGCTAAAGAAAATAAAATTCAAACTGTAGGAATTACCGGCAATTATATGGGAAAAGGTACTGGTAAGATTTCTGATTATGTAGATCATCTTATTCATTTTAATACCGAATCTATGGAGCGTATTGAAGATTTACAATTGGTGGTGAATCACATCGTTAAAGAAGCGATTAAAGTCATAGATTCGGAGTGAAAATATGTACCCACATAGACATAGGAGTCAATTACTCGACGCATTGGAATTACAACCATTACCCTCAGATGTACAATGGTCAGGAAAAATTGCATATCTGGATAGAGATGGAGTATTAAATGTCGGAAGTAAATATTACATTAATGATATTGACGAGGTAGTTATTTTACCTGAAGCAGGTAGGTGTGTAGGTAAATTACGAAGAGCAGGTTTCAGGATTTGCATTTGTACTAACCAATCTCCCATAGATCGGGGTTGGTGGGACCATTCTAGACTTGCTAAAATTCATGATTATATTCAGGATAAATTGCTCGAAGAAGATAGAGATGCCTTACTAGATTTGATATTATACAGCCCTTATCATCCTGTTACGAATTCATTTGCGAGAAAAGGTAATCCAGGGATGCTACAAGCTGGCAGGCAAATTATTCAAGCTGCTCATAGCAAATTTAAATTGAATGATTCTAATTTTAAATATGCAGAAAATTACAATCCCTTCGATGAATCTAATAGCGTGATGGTTGGAGATCGTTTGGTAGATATGGAAGCAGCTTCCAACCATTCTGTTCATGGAATTCATGTTGACGGTAAAATAGGTATATTAGATGCAATTGATGAAATTCTTGGAACTAGGGGTAGTACATGATTTGGGCAATTGGATTAGATGATACAGATTATCCTAACGGCGGATGTACAACATGGCAAGCAAATGAATTGGAAAAAATTTTGCTTCAAAATGGTGCTAAGCCTATCGAAAGAAGATTGATTAGACTTTGGCCATTTGCAGTACGGAGAACCCGTGGCAATGCTGCGCTGGCATTGATTGTTGAAATTTCATCATCAATTCAACAAAAATGCATTAATTCAATTGATTTGTGGTTTGAACAATTAATCTCAGAAATTAAGAAAAACGATGTTAATTCACATGCTCGTCCTGGACTAATTATCTGTGAGGATGGAGATTTAGGTGAGTCAATCTATTGGAAATGTGTTCGCTCAGAATTTACAAATATTGAACAGATAATTCAGGATTCATCCATAATTCATTGTAGATTTTCCGACTTAGGGAATGACGGATTGATAGGTGCAGCAGCAGCTGTATCCTGGAGGCCAACTAATACTTCAACATTTGAAGCAATTGCATGGAGAGATTCTTCCAAATTTGGTACAGAAAGAAGAATACCTGCGAATGCAATAGAATTAGATTAGAAAAAAATCATCCAAATACTTTCATGAATCGTGATCCTTCCTTCGACCGTGGGCTAATTGCACCTAGATCACCATGTCCAATCTTGTTTGGCATCAGAGGATGGAGTTACAAAAGTACCAGTGATGCTTTACAGCAACTAATCGATTTAGATTGGAATGAGGAAATAGTAGATTATTCAATTCACATTACTAATCAGTGCTCAGACGACCATATAGAGGAAATTATACAAGGAACTGTCTTAATGAAACCTATCAAACAACAAGGTGGACATGTCACGGTTGATATAGTAACCAAATCAGGGCTGTTACAATTAGTATCTTTCAAAGAGGGTGGTATTCTAAATACTAAAATTAGCGAATTATTACCAGGAGACCAAATTCAAGTGATTGGACTAATATCGCCTGATGGATTTATCCACATTGAACGATTAAAATCAGTTTTTACATCTCCTGGAAATTTAATTAGGCCAAAATGTTCTTGCGGCGTCCGATTAAAATCAACCGGTAAATCTGGTCAATTAAGATGTAAAATATGTAAACATACAGAAACAAGTCATTGGATCAGTAGACCTCGGTTATCATTTGATTGGGTAGAACCATCACCATCTGCCCGTCGACATCTATCCAAGCCTGTAAGTAGAATGAATTAACCGAAGTTTATTGGTGTGTGTGGTAATGAGATAAACATGGATACTGAGACATATGGCATCATAGGCATGCTTGGCATTACTGCACTACTACTTTGGTATATCATGAGATTAAGGAGAAACAATATTTCTGAATCTATGCAAAAAAATCAACCTCATATCGCGGGGGATGATGTATTAGGTGGAAGTGCAATCAATCCTGAGCAATTTGATGAACCGGATGAAGAGACACTGAATATGCTTGGTGAATTATTAGAAGAAGCAGCAGAATCTCAGGGACTAACTTACGAAGAGTGATCCACAAATGAAAATCCATTATCAATAGGTATCAATTGAATTATATCTTTACCAGTATCTAGTAATCTAGTTGATGAATTCGAATTTTTTCTTGTCAATCTCCAAGTTGTAGAAATTAAATCTGGACCCCGAATGGACCATTCATTTTTTCCTGATGCATCTTCATACATAGGCGAAGTTAGAATCAACGAACACCTATCGTTACATGATTTAATTAAATTCTTAATTACGTTGACAAGTAACTTATCTACACGACCTGAAACTCCCGTCCAATTATCTATTACAACGTGTGTGATACTATCGAGACCTTCTATAAGATCTAATGATTGCTCAATACCTCTAGCTAGATGTTCTCCGAATGAAGCAGCATGAAATCTAGAAAGTGATGTTGGAGGTAATGAACCAAGTATGTCGGATAATCTTCCAGGATCGGGCATTTCTCTTGCAATCCAGACTATACGACCAGATTCAAGTAGAGAGTCACGGATGATTTGTAACGCCAGTGAAGTAGCTCCTGCTCCTGGTTCAGCAGCGATGTGCAATAATTCACCCGGTTCTGGATTCATTTAGTTAACCGTAGTATGGTGTAGTCTTTGACTCGTTCTATCCGTCATACCTATACACTTTGCCAACAACGACAGATTATGGGAGAGTCATTACCACCAAGACAAGGTGAACGAATTCCACGGAGAACAGCACCTGATTTTAATGAATTAGGCGATGATGTTGGTGTTCTTCAAGGAATTTTTGATGGTGGTTTTCTCAACGTCGCAATTAACGATTCAAACCAATTTGGTCCTCATGCAATGATTGCATTACTTGGGGTAGTTGCAACCGTAACAGGTATTGCATTGTTGGCAATGTGGATTATTTAATTCCAGAATTTTTTACATCTAATATGTTTACATTTCCTCTTTGCCCATTCCAGTTAGTTTCTATATCCCACTCTAACGAATCAAACCAAGGTGAAGATAGAACGGTTGTTTCGAATTCACCACCTTCGCCATCAATATTTATTCCATATTTTGATTCCAAAATTAAGAGATCTTTTAACGCATGATGATCTAACTTTCTATTCAACCAAGTATTATCAATTCCATCTGCACTAACAGATGTAAATCGAACATCAAACCCTGCATCAACTAGGTTGTTCATATGCATCAATGCTGGCATATGCCATAAAGGACTGAATGAATGAATGCCTAATCTATTTGCCATCATGTCTAGTCTTTTACGTTGGTAATCTGATCTTAGAGCACCAGTAACAATTCCTTGGATTGGGATAGTAGGTCTAGCTAAAATGGGTTTTTTGCATCTCCAATTTTTAGGCCATTTGGCTTGTTGGGCATCATCATTAGACCAAATGCTTGACCTGGGCCATTTTGATCCATATACAAATGGTCGTAATGAATTCTCTAAAGCATCAACACCTAATTCATTTGAGTCTAAAATTGGTAGCCAAGGTATACCAGAGGCTGCGGCTTGTGCACCCGCAATAGCAGTTCCATCGATTTGGAACATCATCGAATCATCAGCGTCGACCCTTACAGTAACAATCATCGACACATCCCATCCTTTCATCAAAGCCCACCAAATAGCGTATGTCGAATCTTTGCCACCAGATGATAACACAGCTACGCGCATGGTTGTCCTAAACATACTCCGACGTTGAGCATTGCGGCAACTATTGTTCTCAAGGTTCATAAGAGGTCGATTAGACCGATAGCCGGGAGACATCATAATGCAACCTAGTGGAAGAGGATATGACCATGGAGTAAGTACATTCAGCCCTGATGGTAGACTATACCAAGTTGAATATGCTCGAGAATCAGTAAAACGAGGAACTACTACAGTAGGTCTCAAGTATCGTGACGGGATTGTGTTGATTGTAGACAAGAGAATTTCTAGTAAATTAATCAATGTTGATTCGATTGAAAAGATGTACAAAATTGACGAACATATTGGATTTACAACCTCAGGCCTAGTAGCAGACGCTCGTCAATTAGTTGACCGTGCTAGAGTTACATGCCAAATTAATAAAATTACTTATGGTGATCCAATTCCAGTTACTACATTAGTCAAGAAAATGTGTGACCATATGCAATCATTTACACATTACGGTGGAGCGAGGCCGTTCGGTACCGCTCTCTTAATCGCTGGTGTTGACCCTGATGGAATTCATTTGTACGAGACTGATCCGTCTGGTGCTTACCAATCTTACCAAGCAGGTGCCATTGGGAGAGGTCGTTCAACTGTAGTTGAAATTTTTGAATCATCTTGGAAACCTAACCTTACATTGAATGCAGCAATTAAGTTAGGTCTTGAAGCTTTACGTGAATCATTAGAAGAAGAATTAAACACAGATGCTGTAGAAATAGCAGTTGTCGATTCTGATGGATACCATAAGATGTCTAAGGATAATACCTTGAAACACATTGGAAAATTGAAACCACTAGAGTGAAAGTAACATTAACCAACTATTACTATCAACTGACATGGTTAGCCTCGATGATGCAGTACTTGCTCGATTTGAATATGGAGGAAAACGATTTGAAATCCTTATTGATCCTACTCTCGTTGAAACATTCAGAGACAATCCTGAATCCGTCGAATTAGATGACATTCTTGCAACAGACGAGGTATGGATTGATGCTCGCGGAGGTGAGCGCCCAACATCAGAACAATTGGTAAATGCATTTGGAAGTGATGAATTATTCGTGTGCGTTCATAAAATACTGACGAAAGGCTCTATTCAGCTTACTACTGACCAAAGAAAAAAGCGGGTAAGCGATATGAGAGTAGCAATCATTCACAGGATATCTAGTACTGCAATTGACCCCAAATCTAAGATGCCACATCCTCCCAGTAGAATTGAAACAGCGCTAGATGAATGCCGGTATAGTATCGATCCATTTCTTTCGATTGATCGTCAAGTTAACGATGCAATTAAGTTAATGCGGCCATTAATTCCGTTAAAATTTGCCACTGCTCGGCTAGCATTTAGAATCCCCGGAGTAGAGTATGGTTCTGTACAATCTATTCTTCGTGAATTAATGGTCAAGGAAGAATGGTTGCCAAATGGAGATTGGGCTTGTGTCGTCGAAGTTCCAGCAGGATCTAAGATTGATTTGATGGGAGATATTGCGAAAAGATCTAAGGGTTCTCAAGTAAAAATCATGGATGAAGGATCGTAGAATCATACATCACGATTATCAATAGGTTGCCGGTCGGTCGACTCGGAGTTGAAGATATGAGCGACCAGAACGCCCATGAGGGGCGTGATGGACGAGGTACCCGCCTCGTCACTCCCGGCGCGTTGCTGGGAGCCAGTGAGGGACGCCGCGTAGGCCACGGAGTAGTGGAAAACGCAGGGCAATTGATTGCAGTAAAATTAGGTACATTGGTTGAAAATGATGATGAAGTTAGTGTTATACCNTCACACACGAAGTATACTCCACGTCCTGGAGACTTAGTAATCGGTGTTGTAGAGGCAGTTCAAAGTAATCTTTGGTTTTTAGATATCAATGCACCATTCAATGCATTACTACCTATGAGCTTAGGACCAGGGAAATCTGAATTCGGTGGAGCCCGTAATGTCCTAAATGTCGGTTTCTCAGTTCTCTGTAGGATACAAGAAGTCGATGAAACCCACTCATCAGTTGTAACTATGAAGGGTCTTGGATTACGTAGATTAGATTCCGGTATAGTCGAAGAAATCCCCCCCCATCTGATGCAATCGTTATTTTCTAATTCAGAAGTTTTGAAGTCATTGAAATCATCTACTGATTGTCGTATAATTCTAGCCGATAATGGTAGAATGTGGATTGATGGGGATACCAATTCAATTTCTGACATAATTTCTAGAATAGAAAAAGTGAGAAATTTATCACGTGATTTTTCAAGTCTCGATTCAATGATTGAGGCTTTACAACCGGAGGTGTACTAATGGGCGGATATGGCGATGTACAAATGATTGATGAGAATGGTATTCGAATGGATGGTAGGACTGCAGGAGACATTAGGCCTGTGTCAATAAATGCTGGAGTAATACCAGTAGCTGATGGTTCTGCTGAAGTAATATGGGGCACCAATCACGTTGTTGCTGCTGTTTACGGCCCTATGGAGGCACATCCTAGGAAGATACAGAAACAAGATCGTGCAGTATTGGATGTGAGGTATAACATGGCACCATTCAGTACAACTGATAGAATCAGACCAGGGTTTAATCGTCGTAGCAGAGAAATTAGTAAAGTCACTGCTGAGGCACTAGAATCCGTTGTACTAACTGAACTTTATCCACGCAGCAAGATAAGGGTTGAAATCGAGGTACTTACCGCAGAAGCTGGTACCAGATGCGCAGGCATTACCGCTGCTAGTGTGGCTTTAGCTGATGCTGGCATTCCGATGACTGATATGGTCATTTCAGTTGCAAGTGGAAAAATAAATGGCGTAGTAGTATGCGATCTTAACAAAGAAGAAGATAACTACGGTGAAGCAGATTTACCAATGGGGGTATGTGCCAATTCAGGAGACTTGGTATTCTTGCAAATGGATGGTGACCTTTCTCCTGAAGAATTCCAAGTTGCTTGGGAATACAATATGGGTGCAATAGCTCCTGTACACAAAATTATGATTGAAGCGCTAGAAAGATCTAACGGAGGTGACGAATAATGGCAGCACCACCAGTTCCAGAATTACTAAGAGCACATCTAAGTAAACTAGCAGAAACAGATGAAAGATTAGATGGTAGAGGTAGATTTGAAGGTCGAGAAGTAAATGTAGAAACTGGAGTTTTGTCAAATGCTGAAGGCTCAGCACGTGTACAGATGGGGAATACAATCGTTCTTGCTGGTGTTAAATTTCAAATCATGACTCCATATCCAGATAGACCTACTAGTGGTGGTTTCATGACAAGTGCAGAAGTTCGACCTGTCAGTGGTGTGCACTGGGAAGCAGGGCCTCCTTCGCCCGAAGCAATCGAATTAGGTCGTGTTGTTGATAGAGGTATTCGTGAATCCGGTTGCATTGATATGGAAGATCTTTGCATCCTACCTGGTGAAAAAGCTTGGCAAGTGATACTCGATGTATTTGCATTATCAGACGATGGAAACTTATTCGATGCATTCGCTACCGCTGCCATGGCCGCTTTGCGAACCGCTACAATTCCAGCAGAGAAATTTGATGTTGGAGAAGATAGACCATTACCCGTGTCCAAAACCCCAATGATGTGCTCATACCACCGAGTTGGTGGAAGATATGTTTACGACACAATTCGACGTGAAGAAATAGGCGGAGCAGAACGAATTCACATCACTCTTGGTGATGACAATCATGTACATTCATTGCAGAAGGGTCTAAAGGGAGCGTTCACCGCCGCGGAATTTGACGAGATAATGGAACATGCCCGCTCGCGATGTGCAGAACTTAGAGATTTAATCAATAATTAGGGGTAATTCAAATGTCCAAGAGAACACAAAAAACTGGTGCAACAGCACGATATGGATCGAGATACGGTGTCAGTGTCAGACAACGTGCTGGTAATGCATTATCGAAACTTAATCGTAAGTATACATGTCCTACATGTCAGTATCAGCAAGTAACACGCAAGTCACGGGGTATTTGGCATTGTAAGAAATGTGGACATACATTTGCAGGTGGTGTGTGGGAACCATTTACCAGAGCAAGTGAAGCGAACCATCGCGTACTTAGAAGAGGGGCTGATGGTGCAACTTCGACAGATATGGCTGTAATTGCTCAAACCCGTGCGATGGAATACGAAAGATCTATTGACAATCAGGATGCTGTCGAGGTGTCTGCTTCTGATGACTCTGAAGAGTAATTCTAGGGCCATTAAGGTCCATATTTTTTCAAATTTATCAGACTCACTTAGAGATTCTCTCGCTACTGAGCCATTTGATGCTAAATCATCTGAAAATTTACTGACATGTTCTATTAATGCTAATTCGACTGTTGATATTAGAGCACGATGGAATACAATGATGAGGTCTTTAATTGGATCTCATGAAGCGTTGATTACAGGGAGTCAATTAGACAAGGACGAGTGGTGACATGGTAGATCCAAGAGAACGAATTCAAATGTTAGCAGGACAGTTGCAAAATATAATGCAACAATTACAGACAGTGGACACACAAATTCGAGAAATTCAGGCTACAATTAATGCATTAGAAGTTCAGGATGAATCTCGTCCTGTATATCGACAGATTGGTCCATTATTACTTGAAGTCGAAGATAGGATTGTTTTGAAGAATGAACTAGAATCGAGTATGAAAACTCTCTCAGAACACTTAGAAAAAATTCAGCAATCAGAAGCCGAGATTAGAGAATTATACGAGCAAGCAATAAATTCATTTGAATCGCAATGAGGTGTTTCTATGACATCAATGTCATTACTGAATGATTGGATAGATGATAAAATCTCACTAGGTGTGGTTCCAATCATTACTCACAGAAACGGAGATATGGATACCGTCGCTAGTGCATGTGCTCTATCAACCTCATTAGGCATTAATTCCAGACCTATGGGCATTCATGTATCTAAATTGGCACGTGACGTAATTGGTGAGTTGAAATTCGAATTTACAAGAATGGATGTAAACAGGGTTGCACTACCTCGTACAACCTCTGGAATAATTATAGTAGATGCAGCAGGACCTGAACAAATTGGAATAAGTTTACCTGAAAATACACCTATTTGTGTGATCGATCACCATGCCCATACATCTGACGAATGGTCTATTTCCGAACAAGATATACACATTAACATGCCAGTATGTTCAACTACTCAGATTATTTTTGATTATATCATTCAATATCGGTCGGAATCGTTAGATGATAGGATGAGAAAAATTTTGCTTACGGGATTAATCACAGATACTGGACATTACAGACATGCTGATGCTTTAGCGTTAAAATCTGCATCAAAAATGTTAGGCGAGGAAATTGAACATGGAGATGTACTAGATCTATTACGTACAACTGGATTAGGAAGGTCCGTTAGAATAGCAACATTACGCTCTCTGAAAAATGTAAATGTTGAATCTGCAGGTGATTTCGTCGTTGCGGTAACTTCCTGTAGTACACATGAAGGAACTGTTGCAGGATCATTAATTCATGCAGGAGCAGATGCTGCTATTGTAACTAATTCCAAAGTTCCCGGATTACGATTAACCACTAGGGCAAGTCATAGATCTGTTGATAATGGACTGGATATGGGTTCCATTTTATCTTCATTGGCAGATACTTTAGGTGGAGAGGGTGGAGGACATGCTGGAGCAGCTGGTTGGACGACAAATATCGATAAGGTTGAGGCGATATCGACAATACTCTCTAGAATTTCTGCAGTGAGGTGATTTAATGACTAACGATATTGTTGAACAAGCTGAATCTGCAATAAATTCCGGAAATATTGAAACTGCTCGAACGTTAACATCACAAATGACAGACGGGCAAAAATTCTTTGTTGAATCTCTGATTCTTCTATCTGAATCAAATATAGAACCTGCGTTGAATTCAATTGAAAAATGTATCAATGCTGTTAGAAGGCCTAAATCTAGAGACCCGATATTAGAAGCACGAGCTAAAATGATTAGAGGGCTCGCCAGGACCTCAATAGGAGAGATAACAGAAGGTGGGGCCGACCTTAGATGGTCCATGGATCGATTAGGTGCAATAGCACCAGGTTCAGATGAACATGGTATTGCAATTTTGAATGTAGCAGCATGGCACAGACAGCAATCAGAAATTGTAATGTCTCTTGCAACACATTCAGAGATCGCACGTGAATCTACTCATTCTCCTGAAATTGTTGCTGTCTCTAGACAACGAGTAGCGTCAATACACTCAGAATTAGAGGATTATGTAGGGGCGTTGCGTCATTACTGGACTGCTTGGAAATTATCAGTTTCAAGTGGTATTGATGCTATAGCTGAAATTTCGTGTCTTCACATATTAGATATAGGATTAACAGAGGTAAGCGATTCCTCATTACGCCTAGATGATCAGGTACAAAATGCATCACCTCGGCCTAAATCTGAAAAATCATCTGCTACTATTCATCCTGATGATCTGTTAGAGGCACTTAATTGGATCACGCCGCGATCCTTACAAGATATTTCTCAAAGTCATAGACCAGACTTAGCATTAATTATCGAATCTCATAATATTTTGAAGATACCGTTACCCGAAGAATTAATCCTAAACAAAAATTTAATTCAAGATTTAGAAGTAACAAAATTACTCCAATAATTCGCAATAGAATGTAGTTCGTCTACACCCCAAAATAATTCATCAGGGGGAGTTAAACACCAACCTACTTCCAGAATATTATCATCATGAGATTGCCATGAAAAGGGTTCTGCTGAGATTGGTACAGTAATCCAAACTACATGCCCATCATTCAATAGATTTGAATTAATACCTCTCAATTGTCCTTCCAACCCTGTTTCTTCCTTTAATTCACGAATTGCTGCGTCCTGAATAGATTCATTAAAATTTATTTTACCTCCTGGTAATTCCCATCCACGGATTTTATGTTTTACCATAATCCATGATGAATTAGATTCTAGTGGACCTGGTTGTTGATCCCAAGGTGTTGCCCAAATAACTACCCAACCCATATGCTCAACCTAGACTATTCATTGCAATATCATAGTATTTCTGTGCCCATTCTTCTCCATTAGCAATGAGTCGTCTAGACAGGAATAATGCTGATTGAACTTCACCATTGTCTAATAATTGATTTAAGATATCTTCATCGTTATCTGTTGATATTTGTTCTTCGACAATTTCTTCTCTATCGACAATTTCTTGAGGTTTGGATAGTTTATACATACGATCAAGAAACATAGTTCTACTCGAGATATCTGGAGGAGTCCATGGAATTCTTTGCCCATCTAATCTGGCATCCATTCTTTGCCGATATTCATCTCTAACAGGTTTACTTGGAAAATGTGTCTGAGCTTGGTCATAACAGAACCATGCGTCATCATATTCATTTCTTCTTTCGTGTAACCTCCCTAGTCCTATCCATGCCTCATGATTTTGTGGTCTTTGAGCCACGATTCTTCTAGCAAGAGGGATGAATTCTTCATGTCTCCCGTTATCAAACAGTTTTTCTATCCTTCTTCCAAATACTATGTTAGCTCTAGGGTCTCGCAAATCCAATGCGCTCATACGATTTGTAAATTCCATAAATTTTTGTTCATTACATGCAATATGAGTATACCAATTATTTGGATCTAATGGATCTACGGCAAACGCTGCTTCAAGTAAATCGTTACCATGTACTACCAGATCAATACCAGTCAATATGTTAGTCCGTTCTGGATTTCTACCAAGTATTATGAATAAATCTTCTAGTACTGCTCTTATTCCATTTTCATCGGACAATAGGATTTTTATTTCTATTAATTGCCTCCAGTTGTCCTCATTCGTAAAGTCATGCAAAACAGACTGCCTTGAGGACTGTTCGGCCCAATTCAGGTTTTTTAATCGATTTTCAGAGTCTTTTTTAGCGATTTTGAGGAATTTGTTTGCTTGTGCTCTGTGACGATTACCCAAACTCCTACGCGGATGCTGGAGCCTTGCATTTGTCCTTTTACTCATTGTAATCCTCACTATATTGATGTAAATGGAGCAGGGTCCTCACCAAATGGAATTGTAGCATCAAATCCTACCTTGGATGTTAATCCATTAGAATTTCTAGATGGGTCTAGACTTGAGCCCTTCTGATTACTTAGAATCAGCGTATCAGTGTCAGGTTGCCATCTAGTCATCATTGCCCACTCGACCCTTATTGGATCGTCAATTTGAATATCCTCATTAACAACGGTAACAGCCTTCATTGACTTGTGTCCATCTAATGCAGCCTTAATGGCGTTCATAGAATCTTCAGATGATCTAGGATTGATAGACACTACAGAAGATAACCATCCACAACCCCCTTCGCTTAAATGAACATCAGTGCACTCAGTAACTTGTGAAACAGCTGATTTTATTGTAGGTGCACGTGGTAATCCCATCAAGGTTTTATGCTCTTTACCAGCAGGTAAAATTGCATGAAATATAGGGGAATTTCGATGATGAATTTGTTTTATCAAAATCACAGGTTGTCGCCTAATATCATCTACCGTTCCAGTAATATCAACATATGGTCCTTCTTCATCGTCTTCACCAGTAATTACTGCTTCCATTGCATATTCTGCATCTGCAGGTACATGGACCCCATTAGACAATCGTATCACTCGTAGGGGCTTACCATACACTTTCATATGTAACGACGCAGCAACTCTCAATTCATCTATTCGTTCGTTGAAGGACATTGCTGCAGCAAGTAAAACACATGGATCGGCGCCGTTGATTATTGCAATATTTAGAAGTTCATTATCGGCACGTGCTTCATCTGTGAATTGCCTCAAGTGACGTGGAACTAATCTAGCAACTAATTTATTCTTGCCTGCTACAAATTGACGATGAAAACTCATGTTACGTTCACCATTTCTTTCAGCAATAATCACTGATGCAGACATGTATCTGCCTCTATCTTGTTGATAATGCCAAGGAACAGGTATCGAGGTTACATCAACAGTATCCATGGTATTTTCCATACATTCTGCTTCTGAGGATTCCACAATTAGCGGATCACATGGGTTTTGCATTGCCCACCCCATGGTATCAATCAATTCACCAGGTGTTAGATTCCATACTTTACACAAATGTTCTCGGGTAAGTATATTCATGCTAGCACGATGACCAGGACATTCAGTAATATTTTGAAACAATATTGCAACATGATGATTATTTGATGATGAATGCATTAGTCCATGGTTTACAGATACAGATTCGCTAATATTCGAACCCATTGTGGCATGATCTCTGAATGACATGAATTANTCAGGTAGCACATCGTCCTTAAGTTTGCATGAAATTGGTCTCAAAAAAATACGGTCTTCCCCGTCACGCTCATATACAGAAGGCTGGTCGCCGAGTTGCAATAGCGAGGAGAGAGACTCTTGGGACGTGGACTGTTCGCCGGATCAAAAATCAAGGCGGACCGTCAGAAGTTTAGGCAAAAAGATAGACTCATCCGCAGGCGTATGAAGAAAAAATCTCGTGTAGGTGGTGTTTTGAAACACGATCCATTACGTGGCAGTCATCAAGCCAAAGGCATTGTAACAGAAAAAGTCAATATTGAAGCTAAACAGCCTAACTCTGGACTTCGTAAGGCAGTTAAAATTAACTTGAAAGGTTCAGGAAATAAATTAACAGCATTTGCTCCTGGAGACGGTGCAATTTCATTTATTGACGAACACGATGAGGTTCTCGTAGAAGGCATCGGTGGACGTATGGGTCGTTCTTATGGTGACCTACCTGGTGTCCGATTCAAGGTTATCAAAGTCAACGGTGTTTCATTAGATGAGATGGTTCGTGGCCGTAAAGAGAAACCCGTACGTTAGGTGATGAGATGTCTGAAGAAGAACAGTCAACTGAATCGGATAGCCCTAATGAAACCGTACCCATTGCCGGTATAGGTACACTTGTATTCTCAAAGTGGGATACAACCGAAGTTGTCTGCGAAGACCCTGGTATTGCTCCATACATCAATTTGACTACAATTGGAATGCCCCTTAGCGGTGGAACACATGCAAACCAGTGGTTTGGTAAGCAGCGTTTGTCTCTTATCGAACGTTTCACAAATGGTTTAATGCGTCGCGGACCTAATTCTGGTAAAAAATCCACCACTGTTTCTGCCCTTCGTGATGCATTAGATATTATTCACGATAGAACCGGGAATAATCCACTTCAGACACTCGTTGATGCAGTTATAAATTCGGCACCATGTGAAGGTATTACTCGAATACGGTTTGGTGCTAATTCACAACCTAAAGCTGCTGAAGTTTCTCCATCACGAAGGGTCGATGTCGCAGTTCGTAATCTTACGACCGGGGCTACAAGTGCTACAGTGAAAAGTAAACGTACGCTCACCCAGTGCATCGTTAATGAAGTAATGAAGGCAGCAGAAGGTGATGTTTCATCATATGCAGTTGCTAAGCGGGAAGAAACGGAAAGAATTGCTGCATCTGCACGTTGAAGGTGAAATTTAGTTTCAATAAATATTCACTAACATCGTGTTTATCTACCATGTTCGGGTCGACAGAACGTTAGGTGATACCATGGGCCGTAAGGAAGATAACATCAAGATCGCAACGCAGGTAATGCACAAGAGAGATCGAATACGTAATCTCGCTATCGCTGCACACATTGACCATGGAAAAACAACACTCAGCGACAATCTAATTGCNGGGGCTGGCATGATGTCCGAGGACCTTGCTGGAAAAAGTCGTGTACTAGATTTTGATGAGCAAGAGGCTGCAAGAGGAATTACAATCAATGCAGCAAGTGCATCTATGGTTCACAAGGTAGAGGGAGAAGATTACCTCATAAATTTGATCGATACACCTGGTCACGTTGATTTTGGTGGGGACGTTACGCGTGCAATGAGAGCTGTAGATGGATGTATAATCTTAGCATGTGCTGTNGAAGGAACGATGCCTCAGACTGAAACTGTNGTTCGTCAAGCCCTGAAAGAACGAGTTCGCCCGGTGCTATTCATCAATAAAGTAGATCGATTAATCAATGAATTACAAATTGATGGCCCAGAAATGATGAAACGGTTTGAGAAAATAATCGTTAGAGTTAACGGTCTAATTAATGCATTTGCTCCTACAGAGTATAAGAAAAAATGGCAAGTTGATGTTCAGAAAGGTACTGTGGCCTTCGGTTCAGCATACTATAATTGGGGCATGAGCATTCCTTTCATGGGAAAAACAGGATTGAATTTCAAAGACATCTTTGAACACTGCCATAATGATGAACAGAAAGCACTTGCTAAGAAAGCTCCTGTTCATCAGGTTTTACTTGACATGGCAGTGGAAAGATTACCTGGTCCTTTAGATTCTCAAAAATACAGAATCCCTAACATTTGGCAAGGTGATTTAGAAAGTGAAGCAGGTAAAGCAATGCTATCATGTGATCCTGATGGACCTTTGTCTTTGATGATAACTAAAATTTGGATGGATCCTCATGCTGGTGAAGTTGCTGTCGGTAGAATATTCTCTGGCACAGTTAAACAAGGTGAATCACTCTTTGCTCTAGGTGCTGCTAAGAAAGAGAGAGTTCAACAAGTTGCTATGATGGTTGGTGGAGATCGAATTCAGGTGCCAGAAATATCTGCAGGTAATATTGCGGCAGTTACTGGTATTCGGAGTGCTGCTGCTGGTGTTACTGTTACTCGTGATGAAGATGCTACTCCCTTTGAAGCGATTCGACATTATTCAGAACCTGTAGTAACTGTTGCTATTGAACCTAAAGCATTGAAAGATTTACCAAAGTTCGTTGATGCAATGAGAACATTAGCTAAATCAGATGCCTCATTGCAAGTAACTCATAATCACGAAACTGGAGAAGCATTGCTAGCAGGGATGGGGGAATTACATCTCGAAATCTCAGTATACCGACTAGAAGAAGAACAAAATATCAAAGTGAAGGTATCAGAACCAATTGTAGTTTATCGTGAATGTATCCATGGTGATAACAAGGGAAATCCGTTTGAGGGTAAGTCGCCAAACAGACATAACAGATTTTACATTGAAGTAGAACGCCTCCCTGACGAAGTTGTACAAGCGTTAAGAGAAGGGGAATTTGGTGATGGTGCAGTTCGTACGAAGGATGCAAAAGAAGTAGGTGATAAATTTGCAGCATTTGGTATGGACAGAGATTTAATGAGAAAGATCTATGCCATTGGCGGTACTAATGTATTGATTAATGCGACCAAGGGTATTCAACAAATCCATGAAACTCGGGAACTCATTATACAATCATTCCTTGATGTATGTGTAAGAGGACCCCTAGCAGAAGAACCCATTATGGGTGTCATGGTTAAGCTAGTAGATGCAAAACTGCACGAAGATGCAATCCATAGGGGCCCAGCACAGACAATACCCGCTGTACGTAATGCCATTAAGGGAGCAATGGTCAGAGCTCGTTCATCTTTGATGGAACCTATGCAGAAACTCCAAGTATCTGCTCCAAATGATGTTATGGGAGGTATTACTCGACAAATCACAACCCGACGCGGGGTAATCGAAGATATGCCTGTAGACGGCAATATAACTACCGTAATCGGTAGAGTACCCGTTGCTGAAACCTTTGGATTTTCAAATGATATCCGTGCAGCCAGTCAAGGAAGAGCTACATGGAATACCGAGAATGCTGGATTCGAGCAGGTACCACCTCAGTTATTCGAAAAAGTCACGCAAGAAATACGGGAACGTAAGGGTCTGAAGGCTGAGGTCCCAACAGAGTCCAACTACACAGATTGATAATAAAACAAGGAGCGATTATATTGAAACGAACTTTTGTACGATTATCCGTACTTATTTTCCTATTTTCTATATTAGCCACACCGTCGGTTGCATATCATCTCGGCCCACCATTAGAAGATAATAACGGAAATCCGGTAGCAGCCTATGGTTGTACTTGTCATGGTGTAGGTGGACCATTAAACGGACAACCTTCAGATCGTGCTATTGTAAGCGTGTCTGGTGTACCCATTCAATATGAATTGGATGTTTCTTACAACTTCACTATTTTAGTTCAGGATGCGAATACCTTGGCAGGTGAATCTGGAAATGTAGCCGGAGGATTTCTAATGACTTCAGGAAATGTTGGAACATTTTCATGGGATGAAAATGAAGATATTCGTCCAGCAGTAGGTACACCTGATGAAGAATCAAGCAACCGATTTACAATTTACAATATTTCACAATCAGATGTAGACGATGATGGGGAATGGAATATTCAATGGACAGCGCCTAACTCAGATGTTGGAACAGTAGTCTTTCTAGTAGCAGGCAATTCAATTAACGATAATGGTCAAGCTGATGAAGGCGATTATTGGAATGTGTTGAGTTTCTCAATTAATGCCCCTGGTACAGTCTCGAATGCAGAAGATATGGATTCATTAATTACGAGAACTGTCAGTGTCGGCACTTACCAAAATTTGTTTGTAGCTGAAGTTACAGATGATCAAATTGAATACGAGAGGCAGGTCGCTTTGTCTACAGATATATTCCTTAAAGGGAATATTTACTACTGGGCAAGTTTGGTTATGCTAATTCTTGGAGCTGTTGTTCAACGAGAAATAATGGAAAGAAATCGAGGAGAAAAACCCCCATATTTAGCATCAGAGTTAGCATATCCTCAGATGCTAAGATACTCTTTCTTAGCAATAATTTTGTTTTATTTTGGCGTAGTCATGAAGGCAAATGATTCAGCGATATTCCTTTGGGGAACATCCTTCTTTTGCGCACTTTGGGCATCATATGCAGTTTATCGAACATGGTTAGCAATGAACGCTGAACCTACACCTGACGATCTGATGTAATCGTCATAGCCATCTACCAGATACACCTGGAGTGACCATGGAGGTCACCCCATTGGACACAATTGAGGANATTTCAACCCATTTTAATGAAGTATTTTCATCAACTAAAAAGTGGTTAATTTCTTTTCTTATTGCATCCATAATTGTATCCTTATTTATCGATCAAATTATCGAAACTTGGATAACATCATTCGAATACGAAATTTCTGAGTTAACGGTATATTCTCCAGAACGATGGTTGAGAATGCGTTGGGGAACTGTAATGTTAGCAGGGTTAATCATCTCAATTCCTTATGGTTCATATTTGATAAGTAAATTTGTAAATCCTGGATTGTATCCGTTTGAACGTATTATCATACAATACTTAATTGGATTTTCAACTCTATTAATTTGTACACTCGTGCCATATTCTTGGTTTGTTATTTCTCCCAATATCATGAAAGAATTCACCGATATCACAGCAATTGAACAAATATCTGCGAGTTACGATATTAGTATGATATATACAATTGTTCTAGGACTTACTTGGTCACTAGTAATATCACTTATCACGCTAACATCACACGGTATCTCATCAATTTTAGTACATCGAGATAACATAAATTCAATACCCATTAAATGGAGAATTCATATGATTTCTTTATTCATCTTATACCTATTATTATCTGGACCCTTGTCACCATTGTGGCTTCCTTTATCGATAACTATAATCATTCTAACAGAACTAATTCATGTCCTGATTCCCTCGAATAATACAATACTGATACAGTCCGGATATAATACCATAAATACAGATGGATCAACTAACAGAGTAGCAGTATTAGATTGTAATTGTGAAGATTCTTGTCCTAAATTGATTAATCCCCCGTCTAGTGTGGCCATAATCAAAACCGAATCAATATGTCTTAATGATGAATCTAATGAAAGACTTATTCAAATCATAAATTCAAATAACTACACTAAGTTGATTGTAACAGGGTGTAATGGAAAACCGATTCCAAAGAAAACTCGGGATCATCTAAATTCATCATCTATCAAATTAGTTGGGCTCTCATGGTTAGACCAACGTGGATATCACCCTGACGATAATAATCTAGCACAAACAAGAAGATTAATGCAATTAAATNNCGAATGTAACATCAAAACTAATTTCGATGATTTGACTGTAATTTCAGACCCTGGTTGGGGTAGATATATCCCTCCGGGACATATTTCTTTACCACAATATGAGGAAATCTAAACATTCATCACATGGATTGATATCCAAATCCTATATTTCCAGTATGTGATCAGGTCACTTCGTGTCATAGCAGCAGTCATGCTGCTACTTACTTCATTGGCTACATTTATTCAACCGGATATTGTTGAAAATATGTTAATTAATAATCCAATCACACACAATCATGAAGATTCAAATGAATTATTGGGAATTCAAGAAAACGAACGATGGCTAATAATCATAATAGAATTTGAAGGTTTACCCGCTGGCGTTGGAAAGGACTCTGAACACGCTCAAAATTTGCTTATGGGTGTTGATGGTGCTGATGACTATATTGATGAGTTAACTGCTTCAAATTCTGTATTAGAAATAGTAATTTCAGATACTGTCTATACTGCACCTTCTTCACCATCCGCGTGGGGTACAGATCATAACGGAAATCGTGATGTTGCATCAGATGGTTCTCGCCCATCTGATCTAGCATCCTCAGCTATTCGAGCTATTCCAGATGATATTGATCTAAGTCAATTTGACCTAAATAACGATGGAACACTGGACAGGTTACTAATGCTCCATACTGGTAGACCACAAGAAACAAGTGGAAGGTCTAGTGATATTTGGAGTCATTTCCAATTCCTTGCTGATCCTATTCAACTCGGAAGTACAACAATTTCACATTACACAATGGCATCGTTCCAAAGTGGGTTGGGAACCATCTTACACGAAATGTTCCACCAAATGGGGGGACTAGATCTTTATGATGTACATGATGACTACAACTCTGATGAATGGAATGGAGTTGGAGACTTCGATATTATGGCCAGTGGGAATTGGAATGGTAATGGTCGAATACCAAGTTTGCCGATGAGTGTTACTATGGAACTGATTGGATTAGAAAGATCGGTAGATGCATCATTATTATCTTCATCAAACGTCAATTTGACACCAATGTCCGCTGGTGGAAATTCATTATTATTCCATATATCACCAACTGAAACTGTGTATTTTGAATATAGAGGTGATATAGGATTTGATCGGGAATTGCCTGGTTATGGATTACTTGTATCTATTAAGGATGAATACCAAAAAGACATGACTGGTAATGAAGTCAATATCGATCCAACTTCACCATTCCTCCGTATCTTAGAAGCAGATTCTAGTTCTGATCTCATCACTGGTTCAGATTCTGGTTCCCAAAGCGATCTTTTTGTTCAAGGAGATGTAATAGGGTCAGATGGCTATCTTATTTATGACGCTCATGGTCGTATAGTAAATTGGAATATTACAGTGATAGAGATGAGTCCTAATTCTATTGAATTATCTATTCAATATATTTCAGAAAGTAATAACGACGTGTTGCCTGAAAGATCTACTATTGAATTGTTGCCCGACGATTCAATAGAGCTGTTATTTGATATTGATACAACATGTATTCCTTGGATATCCCTCATTTCTACAGACGATAGAAATCCTCGAATTAATACCACTTCACAAGTCGTAGGACAAAATGTTTCAGTATCTCTAGATTGGATTCAGCCTTCAATAATCGGCTCTTCAGGTACATTATCTGGGTCGATTGGTTGCGGGGATTATACATACCGAAATGTAGTGATTAAGTGGGCTATAGTACCACATAAGATATTAAATTCATTCTTTGAAACAAGTATCAGTCATGTTGATAGCACTCAATTATCAATCCCTGTTGAGTTAATTGGTGATGGTGAACGAATATATTCTGTAACGATTGAAGGGGCACTAGACCGTATTGCAGATGTTGATAGCACGATGGTTATATCACAGGCAAATGTGATTGATTTGGCAATCAATCCTAATGGGTTACTGACACCTAACATGTTTGCTGAAGGAACGATTGTCCTATATTCTGAAGAAGGCAAAAGATCGGAAATATCTGTTACACTCTACACAGAAAATGCACGCACAGGACCTTTCAGTGACTATTTGGAACCCGCAACATTGGTCTCAATATTGATATTATTACTATCCTTTACCGTATTACCATCTTTCAAATCTGGTAAAAGAGCGTCACGGGTCCATATGCATGATGATACACCATTCAGTGGCGAGTCAAATTGGTCCATCGTCGATAAGATGGTGGTCGACGAAATTCAAGATACTGAATACTATCAGAACGATTATCTTGGTCGGTAATACCAATTATGTATTGTTTGTTTACCCCAGCAGCTAGACGTGCATTTAGGCATGCCTGAGTCCAATTTATAGGCGCTTCAATTACAGTATCTATTAACCATGGAGCATGTTCATCACCAATATCCGTTGAATATCCTCTCCATAATGTCCCGTATTTGAAACCAGATCGTATTGCAAGGCCTCTGGAAATTAAATCTGAAAGAACAATACTGTGTGGCGTAAGATGATCTTGTTGAATCACCGATAATTCTACTTCACTCAATCTATTTCTAAATCGTGTATTAATCCCTAAATTTTTCCATTCACTCATTTGTGTAGATGAATCATATTCGACATTCCCAGATGGATCCGCAATCACTAATTCATATGAAACAATAGAACATTCATCGTCAATAACTAAAACTTCGGGTATTCTTTCCTTACTTGCTACACTGATTGTCCATGACAAAAGGTCGTTGATTTGTATATTGTCTCTTGCTCTATACCATCTAATTTCAGATGTGGGATTATCTCTATCTGGATGATCTTCTTTATGCCATCTCAACGCCCAGGTACCGTTACTAGCATTATTTTCAGGATACAATTGTACTAAGTTTCCAGGCACTCTTAATGCTTCAAGCAGGAAATATTTGTCTTCTAAATCAGGATAATTATTGATATTATGAGTTATCCAATTATCATATGGCAACGATTGATGTCGATGTATGTGTGTAAATATTACCTCTTCTGGAAAAAATTTCAAACCACCACCATCAATTTTTGTCCCAATAGCAGATTTTTCCCATAGACGTTGCCATTGTGGCTCGGTCATTATCACTTGACCATCGGACTCATCCATGGTATTCCATCAATACCGAATGTATCAGCATTCGGATGAACATGAATACAAATCTTTCATATCGGTCTATGTAGCAACTGAGGATGTGGATACATGAGACGACAACTTACTGTGCAAGAGAGGGTATTGTTGCATTTACATGATCGTAGAATGGTGGATGATGCTTGGGATGCACCGATTGAACTATCACAGTCTGGAGTTTCTAATGCTGTTGGTGTCCACAGAAGACACTTACCCAGGACCATGAGAAGTCTTGAAGAATCTGGAATGATTAACATTGAATTGAGACATGTTACTAATATGAAAAGAAAAGTTCAGGTATATTCCTTGACATCTAAGGGTCAGAAAATGGCATCCGATCTTTTAGAGACAATTTTGATCTGGGAAGTTGAATCCGATGACGGCCGTGTGCCCTTATCTTCGTTATGTAAACAGTCATCCGATGTTCTACAATATCTATACCCTGCATCCAATGTGTCCGATTCTCCCTCTGTAGGACGATTAGCTGAACTGGTCAAAGTTGCATACGAAGATGGAATACTAACCGCTGCTGAAGAACGTCTATTGGATACCGCTGCACAGGAATTACACGTAGATAGAGGTACATTGGAACGAATTAAACAAAGAATTTCCAAAGATACAACGAACGGATTTGAAGCCAGATTGATTAAAACTGCCTTGATGACAGCATTAGCAGATGGATATATCGATAGCAACGAAGAAAAAATTCTTCGAAGATTAGCCATTGAATCGGATATTGACGATGAAGCATATACTACATTAGTTGAGAGAACATTATCAGAATGTCTGTCATTAGAAGAAAGAGCATATTTTGGAGCAATGGAAGCAATTAATTGGTCCGTTGACGATTCGAACTCAATCATTATCGATCTGCGTAATGCATTAGGTATAGATTCGGAACAACATGATAGATTGAGTACCCTAAACCGGGCCAAGTTGAATTAGGCCCACCTGTAGCGCCAGTCAGTGGTTACATGAGAGGGATGGATGAATTTGAGATTGAACATCTTAATCGGCTCGAGAGAATTCGTTCATTATTAGAAATAACTCCCGCCACACACATCACACTAGTTGGTGATGTTATGTTAGATAGATTTGTTACCGGAGAAGCTGAAACTCTCGCTACTACTGCGCCAGCTCCGGCACTTCGGGTAATACATACCAATCAATCACCAGGTGCTTCTGCTCACATTGCACAATCGTTGAATGGATTTGGTACCAATACTCGATTCCATAGCGCAATTGGAAATGATGAGGCAGGTGAATCTATTTTACAAATTCTCAATCAATCAGGAATAGATACCTCTCGCATTTTATCAATTAATGATCAAACTACCTTAGTCAAGACCAGATACATTGCCAGCAGAAGAGGACTACTAGATCGAAGACAAATGTTGCTACAGACGGACTCTGGAGGGAAAACTCCGTTGAATGAAAATGATTCTGAAAATATCTTACAATCTGCGATTAATGATTTGGATGGTGCTGGTGCTCTAATTATTTCGGACTATGACAATGGTGTCATTTCTCATAATGTGGCATCCAAACTAATTAACGCTGCTAATGCGAATGATATTCACACTATTATTGATCCAAAATTAAGTAGTCTTGGGAAGGCGATGAATGCTGATATCGCATTATTTGAAATGAGAGGAATTGAACTTATAATGAAACGCCAATTATTATCCAATTTGGAAGATACTAGAAAACATCTTTTTGATACATATGGTTGGAATGCAATGTTAGTTATTGGTGGGGTCCATGGTACTCAATTATACCTTAAGAATGGAGATTATGAATATCATCAATGCAGAGTTATTGAACCTAGACAGCAACTAGGACTTCATGATGCCGCAGCAACTGCACTAGCACACGCATTAGTTTGCGGAGCCTCATTAACAGATGCCGCATGTCTCGCTCATGCAGCATGTGAAGTGATACTTGGTGCTGAAGCTAGTCGCGAGTTTGTATCTAAAGATGTACTTGCTAACTGGCTCGACGAAGTCAAATGGCAATTCCAAATAAGTAATCGGTGATTAAATGAGTTGGTGGCTATGGCCAACTACTGCTGACGTCGGTATTCGAGCATTCTCAAGTAGTCCATCATTGTTAATCGACGAAGTTATTCATGGNATGCAGAATATCGTATTATCAAATTCTCATACAAAATATGATGATAATACAATAATTGGTGAGATTGAGTGGAATTACCCAATAGATAGATCATTAGATAGGCTAATGGTAAGAATACTAGAAGAAGTGCTGTACTTATCTGAGGTCCACAATAAATGGATAATTAAATCAAAAACCATGATTAACAATAATGTTGTTCATATCGTTTTCACTTACGTAAACCCAGACAATGTCGATAGAGATGTAGAAGTCAAAGCGGTGACAAGACATTCACTCGAATTTAGGAAAATCAATGAAAATGAATCAATAGCCAGTATTGATGGACTACCTGAAATGTTGGGACCTGGTTGGTTTGCATCCGTAATATTTGATTTATAGTGGGCACGTCATCGGTGGACACGCGTAGCCTTCAGTAATTATTCGAGGTTTCTCCGCTCCGGAATCCCGAGGCATCCATAGCTCCCAGTCGGGCTGTTCGCTTCCGCGCCTGACCTGGTTCCCGGGTGAATGCCATTACCACATCCCTCCGGATGTGGGTTTGGCCAACCTGGATCTCTCGGGGTCGAAACATCGTCGTCCCCCCGAACATTACTGACGGTTCGTTTGTGCCGCCCTCAGACTTCGGACCACCATTATTGACGATTTGTGGAAAACAGGACACGTCATCTTCCCTCCTAGCCCACCTTTTGGTTAGGATGACCACATATCAATACGACGGATGTTAATTTGAGGGTTCAGAACTAGATGGATCGTATTTACTTGGACAACCTGTNTGAATTTCATCAGCCCTGATTACAAATGTACCATCTACTATTTTTAACACTCCTTTCACAGAAACCATTTTTCCTTCTTCGAATCCTACGGGGATGGCTAATCCTGAGATATCTACTTTTAGTGTGTCTTCAATCCCAACTAATGTAACTAATGAGTCATCATTCAATGTTCCGTTGACAATGGTCCCTCTAATATGAATTCGTTCACCTAGATGAGTATCGGTATTGTCCATAATTTCATCAATACTGTATTGAGGTACTGGCTGAATTGTAATTGACATCATGACTATGAATAATGTCAGCACTACGCCGACGACAAGGAGTCTGCCTAGCCGGGTCAAAGCCATGCATAACGGTAGTACGTATTGTTCTTGAGATTTCTCAATGAATGTTCAATTGTGGGAATGGCCAACTGCATCAGTTAAATTGTCATAACCGTTTTCTTCCAATTTTTTAATCAAACCTTTGTTGATCGATTTGGCCACACTAGGACCTTCAAATATGAGAGAACTGTATAATTGTAATAGGCTAGCACCTGCACCTATTTTTTCCCATGCTGATTCTACATCAGATATACCGCCCACACCTATTATTGGCAATTTTCCATTTGTGTGATCAAATAATAAATGAATTACTTCAGTAGAACGTGTACGTAGAGGATAACCAGATAAACCACCCTTTTGATTCATTACCTTATTACTACTAGGCCGTTTAGTTGTTGTATTGGTTGCCACAATTCCTGCACAGTTATTGGCTAATGCTGTATCTGCTACAGCTAAAATCTGATCATCTGTTAAATCAGGCGATACCTTGACAAGTATAGGTTTAGGACTACTATCTTCTTTCACTGACATTTCTGAATTAACTAAATTACACGCCTTGAGTATCCTATCTAATTGTGAATTTTCCTGTAATTCTCTAAGATTTGGTGTATTAGGACTTGACACGTTGATTACAAATAAATCAGTATATTTCCATAATCTTTCTAATGTTCCGGAATAGTCATCTTCGGCAGATTCATTGGGAGTTATTTTACTCTTCCCTAAATTTACTCCAACAGGAATATTAGACCATCTCTTAGACATCTGCATCTTCAATCGCTCTTCTGTTTTTATCGATCCTGGATTATTAAATCCCATTCTGTTGATTAATGCTTTGTGTTTATTACTTCTGAACATTCTAGGCTTAGGATTACCATCTTGTTCATACAATGTGATGCCGCCTATTTCTATCCAGCCAAATCCTAAATATTCCCAATTCGGTATATTCTCTCCCTTTTTGTCCATTCCAGCAGCTAACCCTACCGGATTATCAAAATCAATTCCAAATAGTGTTGATTTAATTGAAGGTGATGAAAATAAGGTTTTCAACATCCATCGATAACCAGGAACATATTGACATCTGGTACGCAACCTATACATTGCTATAGAATGTAAAGACTCAGAACTTAACGGAATTATTGACATAAACCGTGGAGCCAAGATCCTCCATATTAGTCCCATTCATTCTGCTGGCTATGACGACATGCTTCAAGTGTTGCCCTCCTTCGGACGCTCATGGAGCCGTTCAGTCAACTCGAACTGGCAATGCGAGAATGGTCTCGAAGATTTCTTAGAAATTCAGAAATATTTACTAAATCAACTAAGGATTTATCGGATAAAATTCTAAATTTACATTATTATTTCAATGATAAAGCACCGTCACAATATTCTCAAATACAACAAGAAATTATTAATGAAGATTCAATTTATTTGTATTCAAACAACACACTAATCGGCCAAGTCGGAGGCAAAATTAGTAGAGAAATGACTTCTGTATATATCCCTACAGATGATGTATCTGTAAAATGGAATCATTTAGAGCGAATAATACTGGAATTGATTGATGCAGGATATCCTGGATGTGTNGGATGCGGAGGTCCCGATGCAGATGAAGAATGGGACGAAAATAAAAATAGACATTATATCATGAAATACTTCAACTAACCTGAAATGTATACATTTCAATAAATAATTATGATATTTTCAATGTAACAAGGGTTCAAGTATCGTCGTCTTGGCCAATGAACCAATGACCATAGTCATCATTGCGGAAAAACCCAGTGTTGCAAATGATTTGGCTAGTGTCCTAAATGTAAAAGATAAAAAAGAAACTCACTGGCAAAGTGAAAATCTGATTATTACATGGGCAGTAGGTCATTTACTGGAACTAAAATCACCTGATGAATATAATTCTGATTTGAAGGATTGGAGAAAGTCCCTTGATTCCCTTCCTTATATTCCTGAATCATTTGATTTTAAACCTAAACAATATACAAAGAAACAACTCAATGGAATTCTGAAGATATTGAAGGATAAATCTGTTACAGAAGTAGTTAATGCATGTGATGCGGCTAGAGAAGGAGAATTGATATTCAGATCCATAATTCAATACTCTGGTATTGACATCCCAACATCCAGAATGTGGATGCAATCTATGACTGACGATGCACTGTTAAAAGCATATAATAATCGGAGACCAGGTGATGAATATCAGTCATTAAGTGATGCTGCCTTTGCTCGCAGTCATGCAGATTGGATTATTGGTATGAATGGATCAAGAGTCGCTAACATACGACTGCCAAAAAATAAGAGAGAAAAAACAAGTAATTCATTAGGGAGAGTACAAACTCCGACGCTAGCATTAGTTGTAGATCATGAATTAAAAATTCTATCTTATGTGCCGGTTCCCTATTGGCAACTGAATGCTACATTCTCAGTTGATGAATCAACATGGACTGCAAGATGGGAAAGAAATGGCCATAAAGACGATCCTTCTAACCCTGAAAAGAAATCACATCGAATAGTAGATGTTGATGAAAAAATTACAGTAGAAAAAGCACTTTCTTCAGGAGAAACCGAAGTTTCTGAAGTTAGTAGAATTAAGAAAGAACAAGCTCCCATGAACTTTGATCTNACTAGTTTACAGAAAAAATCAATCTCGTTATGGAATTGGACATCCAAAAGGAACGATTCTGTGGCTCAGGACCTATATGATAAATTCAAAATTATATCCTATCCACGTACTGATTCTAGATATCTAACTGATGATATGGAAGATGAGGTAAACAAAATAATTCAAAATATATCTGAACAATCTGAATATTCTGAATTGGCTCATAATATATCCAGTAATGGGCTAAAGAATTCGAAAAGAAATTTCAATAGTAGCAAAGTTAGGGACCATTTTGCAATTATTCCAAATGGTAATGCTCCCCCAAAATCACTATCAGGAGACCACAAGAAATTATACGATTTAATTGTCAGAAATTTTCTCGCATCATGGTATAATAATGCTGAATGGAAGGTGACAAAACGAATAGCAGATGTTGAAGGTCAATTATTTATCAAAGAAGTTGAAGAATTAGAAAAACCAGGTTGGAGAGAAGTTATTCCCAAGAAAAATAATTTACCCGATGGATGGGGTGTTTTACCAGATAATCCTTGTAAGGGTTCACTAGTAAAATATGAATTTACAGAAGAAATGTCCAAACCACCTAACAGGTTAACTGAAAGAAGTCTACTTTCATTGATGGAGTCTGCTGGGAAAAATATCGAAGATGATGAAATTGCAGACTTGATGAAAGACAAAGGTCTAGGAACACCCGCAACTAGATCATCTATCATTGAAAATTTAGTAGAACAAAGGAAATATTTACGTCGTTCTCGTAATGGTTCAATTAGTGTATCGTCACAGGGTATTCGTATTATCGATATATTACGAAGAATACCAGTTGAATGGATAACATCTCCAGAGTTAACTGGTCAAATGGAATATTCGCTACAATCTGTTCAAAATGGAGATTTTCCTGTTCAAGAATATGTAAATCAAATTGTTAAACAAACTACTGAAATGGTTGAAAATATACGTGAATACGACAGAAATGAATTGTATAAAGAAGAACCACCAATTGGAGATTGCCCATGTTGTGATGGCCAAGTTTATGAAAATTCAATGGCCTATCAATGTGAAAAAAATATTTCTCGTGATTCGGGCTGTTCTTTTGTTTTCTGGAAAGATACGTCTGGACGATGGTTTGACCGAAAAACAGCTACTAGATTACTTAATGCTCGTACATTAGTTGATTTACATGGATTTTTCAGGCAAAGTGGAGATATTTATCAAGCTACAGTTGAGCTGAGCGATGAAGGTAAAGTAATTCCGAAAGGTGCTGGCGATACTACATCCTCTTCCTCTGATGTTGAATTATGTGCCTGTCCTATCTGTGATTCTGGGTTGATAAGAATAACAGAATACAACTATACATGTGATGATAAAGATTGTAAATTCCGAGGTCTCAAAAATGAAATGGGTAAACGGACTATATCCCCCGAAGAGGCTAAGACTATACTCACGAATGGTAAATCAGAACTAATTGAGGATTTTATTTCCAAACGTAATCGACCATTTAGTGCTTATTTAGTTCTACAAGGTAATCGCGTGGCTTTCGAATTCCCACCAAGGCAACCTCCTGCAGACGCTAAGAAATTCGAGGTTATGCCAGGTATAGTGGCAGTATGCCCAAAAACCAATGTAGAAATTGTCGAAACAGAAGTATATTTTCAACCACAGAATACCGGGTCTGAATGTAAAATACAGATTTCCAGAGAGATGTCCAGTAGAGAAATTACTAGAGATGAAGCTAAAATATTGATAGAAAAGGGTCAAATCGGACCATTTGATGATTTTGTTTCCAAAAAAACTGGTAATTCATTCACCGCAATATTATACTTGAAGAAAAATCAATCCGTAGGATATAAATTTGCGAAGAAGTAGTAAAAATTCATTCATGTAGAAGTAAGGTTCATGCTGGTGAACAATGACATCGGATCATGAATGTGCTTGATTACGATGTACTCGTCGTTGGAGCCGGTCCGATTGGTGGATATTTATGTAGAGAATTATCCAATTCACAGTTGTCAGTATTACAGATTGAAGAGCACAATGAGATTGGACGCCCTTTCCAATGTGCTGGTCTGGTAACACCTTCAGCTATGGTTAAAGTTGGCCTTGAACATACTACATTAACAGATGTTTGGGGTGCCAGAATGCACTCTCCTAATGGTACAAATATTCAGATCGGTAATCCTTCTCGAATCCGTGAACATGTAGTTTGTCGTAAATTGTTTGATGAATCGGTCGTTAGACAAGGTATTGAAGCAGGAACTGAATTATGGTTAAATTCAACCATCACTGATGCTACAATAACACCAAATTATATTCTTTGTACTATACACAAAATGAAGATCAAATAATTCAAATCCGTGCTAAANTGTTGTGCGGAGCTGATGGCGCACACTCATGGGTTAGAAGACATGCTAAATTAGGTCGTCCACCTGAAACAATGATTGGGTTCCAAACAGAAGTTGTAGGCTACCCTGGACTTGATGGTATTTTGGATATGTATACTGGTCATGATATTGCACCAGGACTTTTCTCTTGGGTAATACCTAATGGAGATACGCATAGAATTGGAATGTGGGTTAGAACGCAAGATGTTGATGAGAGATCTTGTGAAATGTTATACAATTATTTGATTAATGATTCTAAATTCGCTTATCGATTTGAAGGTATTACAGAAGTCGCTCGATATTGTGGTCCTGTTCCTGCTGGTGTACTGAAGAAAATCGCCAAAGAAAGAATTCTCCTCTTCGGGGACGCTGCCGCAATATGTAAACCCACAACAGGAGGGGGTATAGGCCCAGGATTTGAACAGATAGATCTTATGTTACCTGACTTGATCAAATGCTTTGAAAATAATGATTTTTCAGAGAGAAGACTAACCAAAGTCGCTAAACATGTTGATTCAATTAGAAAACATCATCGTAGGGCAAGGCAATTACGCGACCTATTTCTTACTGAAGTTGATGATGAACAATTAGACGAAATTTTCTCAGTTTTTGCAAGACCAGAAGTTATCGATATGATAAACGAGTTAGGAGATATTGAGAAACCAGTTCCATTGGGAATGAAAATGATGAAAGAAGTTCCAGAATTCAGAAAAATGTCAATGAAAGCTGCATGGACTTTACTTACTGGTAACTGATGATAGACACCTTCATTCATCGTACCCATCATCGAACAACATGAGTCGAGAATATACTGCGCTAATCCTCGTGTTGATAATGTTGATTCCAGGTTGTATAGGTAACGACCACAGTGAAGATATTGAGGACGAGGTTATCGAATATTCACCTCCTATTCCTATGGTGTCTATATCCCCCGCTAGTCCGAGTGTAGGAGAAGAGGTTACTGTTACGATACAATGGTTTTCAGTAAAAGGCGGATCACATCCATATACGATATATCTTGATGACAATATAGTTGCCACTGGTGAAACATACGGGGATATGCCAACTGGTAATATTATGAACAATACAGACGAAGGAGATCATACTATTCTGGTAGTCGTGGGAGAAGAGGGGAACACCAAAGAAGCAACATGGCAATTTACTACATATCCGCAAGAAATTATTATTCCAGAAATATTTTCCCCATATTACGTCCAACTAGAATCCCCTGGTTTATCTCCATTAATCTCGATATGGATAGAACACCCAGATATTGATGATTGTACTGTTGAATCCAATACAAGTGATTCAATTATAGAAATTGAATTCGTCAAAACCAGATTTTATGAGTTGAAATTTGAAGGTGCTCTAGAATTTTATAATTCAACTGAACTTACGATAGAAGTAGACTGTGGTAATAATCAAATTGGCAAAAAATCAATTCCGGTATTTGTTAATGATCCNGCGCTTGCTGACACTGACCAAGATGGGATACTTGATACAAATGATGAATGTGAAAGTACATCAGGGTACACTAGTACACCGAATACAGATCATGATTCTGATGGTTGCTACGACTATAATGAAGATAATGATGATGATAATGACGGAACATTAGATGCTTATGACCGATGCATCCGTGGAGAGGTAGGCTGGGATTCAACAAATATTTCACTTGACCATGATAGAGATGGATGTCGAGATATTTCTGAAGATTTTGATGATGATGATGATACCATAGTTGATGAATTCGATTTATGTATGTCTGAATCGTTTGTGTCATCCGGAATAACCGATCATGATAGTGATGGTTGTAATGATTCTACTGAAGATCATGATGATGATAACGATGGTTATAACGATTCCATCGATGAATGTCCCAAAGGAATCGTAAACTGGGTACCAACAAATCTGACTGATTATGATTCTGATGGCTGTAGAGATATTGACGAAGATACTGATGATGATAGTGATTCGATCCCCGATGTTATAGATCAGTGCGAGTATACAACTCTTGGATCACTTACTGTTGACATTAACGGATGTGATGATGATCAACGCGATACTGATGGAGATGGGATCGTCGATTCAGAAGACATTTGTCGTGATACACCATCACAATATATCTCTGACATCAATAATGATGGTTGTGCCGATATTGATTCAGATGGAGTGTTTTCTAATGTCGATTCATGTCCAAATAGTCCTCAAAGGTGGACAATTGATCTAGATGGATGCGCTATAATTCAGAAATCAATTGATTGGAATCTCGGTCCATATCAATCAAATGCATTTGGTACTGCTGGTGATTTCACTATATCAACAACATCTGGGTCATACAGNTTTTCATCATCATGGACTGGAGAACATACTTATTTGTTTATTTTCAATTACAAATCTAGTTCGTACATGTCAAGTTTATGGAATCAGGATGTGGGCCAACTTTTAGAAAATACTCCATCTAATACAATCATTATTTTTGGTTCGTTTGATAGTGATTATTCATCAGATATTAGTTCAATGGAGAATCGAGTGCAAAACTGGTTATCAAGCCAAAACCAAGAAACTCGTGATTCATGGAATGGTCGTATATTGTACATGAATCAAAGAGCTTCTACTTCAGGAGGTAGTCTAGGAGATATCATTAATGAGTGGAGTACATTTTATTATGGCATAGATAGATTCCAAAGATGGCGACAAATAGGCAACTTACTTGATTGGAGTCAGGGGAATAGTTGTTGTTATAGATTCCATTATATTGCAAATGAACCTCAAATGTGGAACTCTGAATTCACTACACAACTTAGACCACAAGATCCTGGAATAACTACAGTAGATGTTTGGAAGGGAGAACGTCACCGTGGGGGTTGGGATTATTCGTCTACTGGAGGATATCACTCTTACATGAATGCAACATTGCCCGAGCCTATAATGATGGAACGTTTCGATACGCTAGAGGTCCATCATGAACATCGTTGCACAGATAGGCGCGACAGATATGGCATTGACGATAATGGTGATGGATCGACAGATAGGTATAGTGGCTGCCATGAATGGGACCGACTTCAGAAATTCAGTCTATGTGCAAATACAACCTCGAATTCTTGTGGTACAGAGGTTGTACGATATATCACAACATATGGACGTGAAGGACAGTGGACGAGCGATATCTCTCCATATCTATTCATGTTCCTAGATGGAGGAGACCAACGATTTCGATATTCAGGAGCTGAAGGGGGTAATCTTGTGATTACTCTAATGTTCTCATCGTGGGATGAAGATGATTCAAGACCAGTAAGAGGAGAGTTGGCATTTAACATCAATAACGTTAAATTCAATTCAAATTACAACAATGAATCAACACACAATCGACGTCATAACGTCGATAGTAATACTTGGCATTCTGTCAGTATAGTAGCTGCTATTACTGGTCATGGGTTTGGCAACGATCCGAATAATTGTGCAGAATTTTGTAATCATGAACATAGATATTCAATGAATGGATATGATATAACTGAGGATCACCCAATGACACAAAATTCATCTTCTAACACCGATCAAGAAGGTTGTCAGAAAACTACGGACCAGGGAACTGTAGCAAACCAACTAGGAAGTTGGCCATATGGACGGGCAGGATGGTGTGCAGGACTTGATGTGAAATTATGGATCTATGATATTTCGCATTGGATTAATCCAACTGGTACTAATGAGCTTCTTTATCAGGGGCTGTTTAATGGTGCTCAGTATCAAGAAACATCGAACAATCCCTATATTGTTGGCACTGTTTGGATTGTCTATGAACACAACACTACTAACGAAAATTCAGGGACTTTCAAATTAGATGATTCAACTGGTGACAATAACGGAATGATTACTGCCGATCCACAAATGTCCAATTATGTTGAATTTAGGACTTAGGTGGTACAGGCGTAATCATTTCTTCGTGTTCGTACAATGTAGTTTGTAAGTGATTATAATCACTATCTCTCTTCACAGGTGTAAAACCAGTGCGCATTATTGCTCTTTGTAATTCTGATTCACTGGCTAGTACCTTAGTTGTGCCGGATGCGCTAACAACATTTTCTTCCATCATTGTAGATCCTATATCATCAGCTCCAGATTCTAGTGCAATTTGAGCTACATCAATACCCATTGTAGGCCANGAAGCTTGAATATGTGGGATATTGTTAATAAAAATTCGAGATATAGATAATTGTCTAAGATATTCCACAGGACCTGCACCTAATTCTAGTCTATTAGCACCCCTGTTACGCCGACCAAATGAGTTGTTTTCTAACTGAACAGGCCATGAAATGAATGATGTGAATCCTATTCCATTATGTTTGAGTGATGTATTTTGAAGATCTCTGATACTTTGCATGTGTTGAATTCTATGTATTGGATCTTCACCAAAACCAAACACACATGTCGCTGACGTCGTTAATCCAAGATTCTGTGCTTCCCCCATTACCTTTAACCAGTTATCAGCGCTACCTTTCTTAGGAGAAATATCTAATCTTACTTCGTCTACCAACATTTCTGCACCTCCACCAGGTAATCCATGCAAACCTGCTTTTTTCAATTCAGATAACACATTGCTAGTACTCAATCCGGTAACATCTGCAATTCCTTCTATTTCAATAGGACTAAAGCAATCAAGGTCAATTGTAGGATGATTAACACGAAGATATTTCAATAAGTCTGTGTAGTAAGAAATAGGCAAATCAGGATTTACGCCACCCTGCATTAGTACTCTTGAACCACCTATTTCTTCTAATTCACGAATTCGTGCAGATATTTGTTCATTAGATTGGGTATACGTTTCTTTATGACCAGGTGGTCTATAGAATGAACAAAATTGACAATTGATTGTACAAATATTTGTATAATTTACGTTTCTATCTACTAAATATGTAACTTTGTTTCCCGGATTATGTATTTGTCTAACTTTGCTAGCAACTTTAGATAATGCCTGTTGTGGAGCATTGAGGTATAAATCGAGACACTCATCTACACTAATGGTATGATGTCGACCATCAACTACTACTTTTTCGATGATATCTTTCCAATTACTCAAATCATTCACCTGTTCCGATTAAGGCTTCAATATCATCGATTTCTTTAGGACATGAAGATGTCAAAACAATTGGGCCGTTATCTGTAATTAATATGTTATCTTCGATACGCACACCTATGCCAGAGTATCTTGGTGGTATAGATACATCAGTTCTCCAACTAGAAAAATACAATCCAGGTTCAACAGTTAGAATCATTCCACTAGAAAATACGGGACTAGGTCCATCGTCACCCTGTCTACCACCACCTACATCATGGACATCTAGGCCAAGTAGATGTCCTGTACCATGCATGAAATAGTTTCGATAAGGTCCGTTGAAGTCATCTCCCAAAGCCTCTTCCAGTGAACATTCTAAAATACCCAAATCAATCAAACCTTGGGCCAATACCTTCGATGCTGCTTCATGAAAGGACCTCCATGGAGCTCCAACTTGACAAGCTTGTATAGCAGCCTTTTCAGCATTAAGTACTAATTCGTAAATTTCTCGCTGAGGATCTGTAAATTTTCCATTTACAGGCCATGTTCTTGTAATATCAGAGGCATATCCATCGATTTCACATCCAGCATCAATCAACACAAGTTCACCATCGTGAATGATATCTTGATTGCTAGAATAGTGCAATATTGTAGCATTATCTCCTCCACCTACAATAGAAGGATAAGCCCAATGACTTTGATTCGAAATAAAATGACCTTCAATTATAGATTGCAAATGGCATTCTTTCACTTCAGGCCTACCTGATTTCATGGCCATTATGTGGGCTTGAGTCGCCAATTCAGCAGATTTATTCATTATTTTAATTTCATTTTCTGATTTATTTACCCTTAGTTTGTCGAGATATTTTCTTGCATCTAAATTAATTAGACTATTCTGACTAATCACCTCATCAACATACTTATCAACACCGTCAATCGAATATATTGTAGTAAAATTTTCATGTTGAATGTATTGTACCAAATCTTGTTCAAAGGAATGTATGCTATATCCATTATTTACAGGCATATTTTTTGTAACGAAGTCTGGACCTAATATTCTACCCTCCCAGATTTCAGATTTGGTATCATTAGGCTTAACATACAATGATGTTTTCCACTTTGAATCGAGATTATCTGCTACCCAAATTCCACCTGGACTATCCCAGCCAGAAAGGTAAAGCATGTACGAATTAGCACGGAATGGAAAGTTAGTATCATTCGATCGTCGCATCTTGGTATTTGTTGGGATTACAACTACCGATCCATCAGGTAATTGATTTAGAAATGATGATTGCCTGTCATAATATTCTTCATGCGTAAATGGAAGATTCATGCCCTCACCGTGTAAATGCACTAGTCTTGTGTTCTTGATTCTGTGGTTTCGTCTGTAGGCGTTGTCCACTGCCGAATATTAGGGGTTTTTGAATTACGACTTGCCATAATGAAGAAAACTAGCATTGTGCACATTAAGATGAATACACTAACTGTTGCGACAATTTTTGTGGAAGCTGAGGATTCATCTGGGTCAGAGGGGGTACCTGCAATACCAATTGTTACTGTTACCCAGTCAACTGCTCCGTCATTATCCTCAACCATTAATGTCAATTCATGTTTTTCATTATCATTTTCGGGCCTAGTCAGTACTCTATCTATCCCGGACATTATAGGTTCACCATCTAAGAACCAAGTGTAAGTTAAATCATCAATATCATTTTGTGTATCGTACGTGTATGTCGCATCAACATTCCAACTTTGTTCATTGGTTAATCTAATTACTTGTCCATCTGTTACTGGAACAGAGTCAATTCTCATATTTGCTTGTGGCCTAGTATTGATTACATTGATAATAATTGTTTGACTACTCGAATGCGATGCTGTATCAATAACAGTCAAATTGAATTGGTACGTTCCAGAATTACTTCCATCGAACGTAAATACCCCTGTATTATCACCTTGAACTGTTAGTGGGATTGAATATGGATTATCGATTTGTTGATATGTCCAAAAATATTGCAAACCATCTCTACCCCAATGAGGATCAAATGTTGATGAAGAATCGATAATCAATAACCCAATTCTCTCATCAATTTGTTCTGGTGCGTCAATCGTAATAACGGGAGCCCTAAGATCAATTTTGGATGAAATACAACCTAATCTAGAAGTATAATTATTTCCATTTCCAATCCCAACATAAATTGAGACCCAACCATCTTCAAATGATGATAAATCATATTGTAAATTCAACTTACCATTAACAATAGATGTGATTGAATATTCTTTAACAACTNCACTCATGTTATCTATGTCTACATTACTTTCCGGTATTGTTCCATGAACACAACCTTCCAATTTTTCGTTAATAATAGTTGATTTTACGTTAAACGAATGTGTTGAATCTGGTACAATTACCGCACTTTCTAAATCAAATAATTGTGTTGAAATTAATTCATTATTACTGATTGAAACAATTTTGAAGCCGTCATAATTCATTGTATTTTTAGCATTTATTAACACTCTTTCTGTAACTAAATTATTGGAGTCCGAGTGTATTTTTATTTCAATAACGCAAGTACATGGACTAATAATATGATGATAAATTGGTATTTTGTAAGAAGAAATAGAATCATTAATCCCAATAATACCTGAATATCTGATTATTCCGTTATCTATTACTGTGTAAGAAATATTAGAATTATTTGAGGGTATCCAGTTTATTGATAATGTAAGATTTCCAGACTCTGTGAAATTCTGAACGTACCCTTCGTCGATTGTAAATATTGAATTATTATTCGTGCTGTTATGGTTATGATCATTTAGACTATGTTGGGTATAGGGCATCAATGTTAGAATCAAAGACGCCAGAACAATGAACGATACCCTGTTACTCACATGCCACGTTTGTATATTATGGCAATAACAATTACTTCAAAATGTTCAATTATGCGAAATCATCACAAATCTCACCTTGTTTAGGGAATGAACTACTGTCCTTAGGGTTAGAATCATAATCGCATTCACAACGATTACTGATTCCATCACCATCACTGTCGATGTTTGCATCGCTAGGGTCCATTGGATCGAACGAAAAATAGTATTCCCAACCATCCCACATGGTATCACCGTCAGAGTCCTTATGGAATACCTCGTATCCATCTAGGAGCCCATCTGGACATCGTTCTCCATTGCACATGTCAGAATCATTGTACACTGGAGAAGTACCATTTTGGAATTCTTCATAATTTGTATAATTCTCTAAATCATCATAGAAGCTAGCCCCTTCTGGACTATTAGGATCAATATGACATGTGCCAGTGCCACCATTCCAAGAAGGACAATATCTATTCATCATTCCAGTACGATTTAAACCGTCATTATCAAAGTCTTCGTCACCATCTAGGATTCCATCTAAGTCTGAGTCCGGCATGCGTGGGTCTAGAGGACCACGTGCTCCGATTAGTTCCAAAGACATATTGTCTACAAGTCCTTCATTGAGGGCTCTTTCTGTAGCTGCAGTTTCCCAACCATCAGGTAGACGGTCGCCATCAGAATCATCATTCACTGGATTTGTGTCCCATCTATCTGGTACTTCTTGAGTATTGAGTAGTGAATCATTATCAATATCGAATAAACGATCTGCTGGTGAATTTTCAGCAGGATTCAATGCCCATCTTCCATTCTCTGGTACGTCAAATCCACTTAGATTCATTTCGCTGACAAAATATTTCGGGTCTGGTTGGCCATCTCCATCACGGTCCCCTCCTGATTGGAAGCCAGTTCTGAAATTGTCCCATAGCCATCCACCTGGTCCCTTGCCACACTCTGACATTACTTCACAGCCAGGTGGAAGCCAATTACGAGTTGTAACCCACAACGAATGTGTTTTCTTATTGTCCATTGTACTAGTAACTTGCATCTCCCAACCATCGGGCTGACCGTCTCCATCAGTATCATTATTCTTAGGATTCGTCATTTCTTGCCACGGACGTGGTACAAATAATGTCTCAGCCCCATCATTCAGCCCATCATCATCAGTATCAGAATTATTCGCATGTGTAACATAGTTATCTTCACCATCTACTACTTCTTCACCATCAGCCAATCCATCATTATCTGTATCAAACATTGAAGCGTTTGTGGTGTATTCGTATAGAATGCCATTGTATGTCATTTGATGTCCGTCAATTACCTCGACCCTATCATGTAATCCATCAGAATCAGTATCTTCATTAGAAGCGTTAGTAGCATGAATGTAATATTCATCNGNGTCTGTTAATCCATCATCATCAGTATCTATTGCACGAGGATCAGATGTTACACGAATTTCGACTACTCCCTTTTCAACAACTAAAATATTCCAACCAATCACTTCAATCCCGTCTATTAATCCATCATAATCGGTATCTGCAATGAGAGGGTCGGTGGAGCGGCCAATTGCTACTCCTTCATCATTGAACTTTGATTGATACTCATCGAGATTAGTGTATTTTTCAGTCTCTTCTACAATTGTCATCCAAACATAAGATCTTGACTTAACTTCATTTTCGATTGAAATATCATCAGAGGTGTCCTCCGTACCCATATCATCAACCCCATCATACAACTTTTGAGCAGGAATAGAATATACATATCCAGTGACTGGAGCCTTAAGTGGTACATTCACGTACTGACTATTTTCAACAATTTTCGCCCATGCTACTGTTGTATTAACAGTAACAAACTGTCCTAGTTCGACCATTATAGATTCTACTTCGGCTGTACCAACCAATTGCTCAAATCTAACCGCCCCATCACCATCAACATCATATCCATCCATATCTGGATCTTCTACGGAATCGTCAAATTTAGGATGTAGTCCTGAGGTAAACTCCCAACCATCGGGCATTCCATCATTATCTGTATCAGGATCTGAAGGGTCTGTAAAATTCTCAGGACCCCAATTAATAGCGACTTCATACTCTGCTAAATTACTCAAGCCATCATCATCCCCGTCAGAGAAAGAATCAGATGCGTTTGAAGGATTGAGTATATCGTTGAAACAATATTCAAATCCATCAGGCATGCCATCCCCATCAGTATCCCAATCACTTGGTCCGTTTAGACGTCCATCTCCGTCCATATCTTCAGAAAACCAAGAAACATCTGTGGGACTCTGTAAATTTGACGAGAAAGGACCCAACATTCCTACCAAAGCAGGGTTCTGTCTAACCCCACAATGATTGTCTAAAGTAAGAGATCCATAGGTTACCTCCACCTCATCAGAAATTAGATCATTATCACTGTCGCTTTCTAGTGGATTTGTACTATATCTTTCTTCGATATAATTATTCAACGAATCTTCATCTAAATCTAATACTGCATCGCATGAATTTCTACCTATTACCGTTAAATTATTGTTCCATTCATCTTCGCCAACTGATGCCTTTACTGAAGCTATGACATCTGGAAGTAGTAACGAACAATCCCAGTTGCCGTCTAATGGATCGAACATTCTGAGAGTGCCGGTTGGAGTAATCTCCTCGTAAGTATACTGACTTTCCCACTTATCATTCAATCCATCACCATCAGTATCCTTGAGGTTAGGATTAGTTCCAATTTCAGCTTCTTCTCTATTGGTTAATCCATCCCTATCAGGATCACCATCTGGACCGTTGTTAGGGTCAGGAAAGGTTTCATTTTGTTCTTGGTCATCATCATCTGGAGCATCAGGATTACCCCCAGTAATCTCATCATTAGATGCGGTTCCGTCGTCCAAAGGATCTAAGCCATTTGCTATTTCCCAACCATCAGATAATCCATCACCATCTGTATCGGGATTCCTCCAATCTGTACCATACAAGGTTTCTTCCATTCTATCTGAAATTCCATCATCATCCTCGTCTGTTCCTTCTTCGAATGTTGATTCTTCATCGAAAATTAGGTCATTACTGGCAGGTTCAAAACCACCTACTTCTGTAGTTGAAATTCCAGAATCTACGACTGTATATGCACCTGCTAAACACAGAGTTGATACAATCGCTACAACAGCCCATTGATTATGATCGAGTGGCATAGAATCACCATGCCCTCATATGGGGCAACTCACCCAACATCAGTTGGGATAAAAGGTTTCACTGGACCTGATCTACACAAATATGCGATTTTTTAAGCAATTTCTCTTCTAGATTTAATAGAAAATAGTATATTATTATCATTTACTGATTTGACACAAATGAGACCCAGCATACCGTTATTTCTTTGCCAAGCGTCAAGAATAATACCTGTTACTACAGGCCATGGTACATACGCTTTGAAATTAATAGTCAAATCACTATCAAAATCAGTTGCTGATATAAATTTACCAAAACCATTAGATTCAATTTTATTGTCAAACCAATTTTTGAATTGATTATAATCATCTATCAAATACCTTTGATTTTCACGTGAACAGGCATTCAGAGATGCCATACAAACAATATGATCGATTTCATTGACTAACTCGTTAGATTCGATTAAAGGATCATCTATTTTTTGTATTGGAAGTTCTTTCAATGTGTCATAAAACTCAAAAAATACTTCGGTTGGAATTACACAAATCGCCAATCCATCTCTTGTAGGCCATCCAATTCCATTATCAATGTTTAATGTAAATTCAGATGGAAACCCGTCTTCAATCGAAATTATTTCCTCCTGATTAATTGGAAAATTAATTTCTTCAAATGTAATGGATGCATTTGAACCTCCGTCATCTCTCCATTGATATCTCAATGATTTACCATGTAAATATTGTAGAAATGAACAAACTTCACCTACTTCTAATGAGACCATCAATGGTCTTTCAATATGAAACGAATAGGGCCAGTTAACAGGAGTAACGATTCCCCTGCCCAAAATTATCCTATCGTTTGCCCATTTCTCAAATGACTGAGTAATTTGTTTAATGCTTGACTTTCGAAATAGACCGCGTTTAGGAGACCATTTAGAGTAGTCAATTTTACTCCAATAGCTTAACGATGAATGGGCTAATCGGCGGGCTAATGTAGAATCAACAATCGTTTCTAATTGTTCAATAAAATGGATAAACCACTCATTATTTAGTATAAACACATTACCAATTTCATCGTGAATAATTCCGGTAGAATTTGAATTATTCATTCGATGTATAATTGGATGAATATCATATTCAACGATATCAGATTTATTCACTATTGGCATGTTATCTTTCCGTCACAGATCCTCGTCTGAATTTGACGTTCAAATCTCCAGGTGATTTTTTAGTCATTTTCGGAGGACCTTTTACATTCGGTTTTTGTGTAGGCGGTTCTGTTCTATGCATTGGACGATAATGAACGGAACCAACCAAACGCTCCATAGCAGGTATATCTGAATTGTATGGCTTAGGGCGTCTTAGCCACCATCGATTAGGTAAGGGTTGAGTACGTGGCAAATCACTATCCCTGAGGGATTTCATCCGTTCAATCATGAATGATTTCCAGGCACGTTCCCTCATTGGTCGATTCCTATCAATTAGCCATAATGGTAACCCAACATCGAAAATTATTCCTCCAACTTCAATTAAAATCCCGCTCATTAACAAATGATTACCGATAGGAGCACGACTAGGGTCACCAACAACCTGATTTTTCCTAAATCTGTTTGCCATCATTACCATCAAAGGCTGATTTCGGTGTTTGACTTCTCTTCCTGCCTGATTTTTGAATCGGACTACTGCTCCATGACTTAGCAATAATATTAATGATACAAAACCAGCATATTGACTATTTCCAGATTCTAATAATATGACAGCACCAATACTTAACCATACTAATGGTAAGAGGAACCATCTTACTGCAAGTTGAGCAAAGGAGATGCTAATATGCGGAGGAACCATTCTTTCCACTGCCTCATGCGCAACAGCCAAAGCATTTGCATTGAGTGCCTCATCCATTCCACCCTTCACTGCTAATCCAACATATGCATTAGCAGGTGCTTGGTCTAACCACGGCTTTTTATCAGCGACTGAACCTACGGATAATGCAACTTCGAATTCGTTCACATCTGCTTTGAGACCTAATATCGATGATAATGCCATTACACGAGGATCTTCAGGAGAAACTTGTTGAAGATCCCTAAATATTTCTAAGGCGTCATGCCATTCACCTATATCTAAAGAACATAATGCTGAGGCTATTCTGGCTCTTACACTATTTGGATACCTTCTTACTAATCCAACTGCTAATTGCAGAGCTTCTTCAGATCTTCGTTGGGCACGTAATTGCGCTACTGACGATATTAATGCGATATGGGCGAGTCTATTTCGATGAACATGCCCAATTTCGCTAATTGGGTCCCATGACTCTAATTTAGATTGTAATTCCTTGATATGATCAATTGTTGCTTCGTTCTCCCAATCGTATAAGTCGTCGTCAGTAACTCTGTCTGCCCAAGGGTCTAACCATTCTGATACAAACTCCACTAACTCTGGTTCCTCATCATTATCATCCATGATTAGTCCTTTCAAAGTAACTTTGGCTGCATCTAATCGTCTGGATGCTATATGTCCGACAGCGATAATCATCCTAGCTTCATCATCTTCACCACCTTGTTGAGCTAACACAGTTTTAGCAGTCTCAATTGCATTTGGCCATAATCCACGCATGGCATATTCAAACATTCTAGCTCGAGTTCTTTCTAATCTCAATAGGCTCTCATCCGCAGATATAGAATCGGTTTGGAATCTTCTAAGGGTAGCAATATCATCGTCAATTGCTGCTCGTAAAACATAATCTCGAATCCAGTTACCACTCACAGTACGTGCTGCACCACTTCTTCTTTCATCAGGAGCCAAATCGAACTTTGTAGTACCAACTGTATTCCATCTTCCTATAGATAGGAGCCAAGTCAATATGAACACACCCTGTCCAACTGCTATGAAATTCCACGTCTCTTGAAGTAACATTAATTCAACTTGAGAAGAGGTCAAGAATTGGGAAGAGTTAGCATACGGCATTAATTCAGCCCACTCTTTGTAAACCTGCATAATGAGCAACAATACAGAGTATCCTGCAAATCCAGCTAATCCGAAAGCGATAATTCTTGATTGAACAATACTTTCGGCCCTTATCTCCCTAGGCTGACCTAGAACTACTCCCCCAATACCACCTATAACTTGACCTCCGAGGAACAAGTTTCGTATCATTTCAAAAATTAGTGCTAGTCCGACTACAGATACATTCAGCATCAAATATCCTGCTAATACCAGTGAAAGGCTTTTCAAATCTACCAATCTACTTAGAAATTCGTTTCCTTCTACAAACACCAGTAAACTATTTCCGATTATACCTCCTAAATCGAGAATAAACCGTAAATTATCTGGATTCTCTAAACGTGTCCATGCTAGTGTTATTATTCCATTTACTGCTGCAAGGGGCATTGTCCCCAAGAAAATTACCAAAATTGTAGAATTAAATCTCTTAATTATTGATGGTTTATCCGGATCAATTGGAGTGGGATTACCACGAATTGTACGGTACTTATTACGAACTAACATATTCCAAGACGCGCCCATAATTCGCCCATATGCTACGATTGTTGGAAGCATGAATACTAGTAGTCCTAATGATATCCACTCAATCATAATCAAAAATCTGTTGATTTCAATTCTATCCGAATTAGATACCCATTTCCCGTACCTTTCATCTTCTACTTCTTGAGTTACAGGATCTGTGATTAGTTGTGATTGCGAATTACATGAATCTTCATCAAGAACATCAATTACTGCAAGAGGTGAGTGTATTCCTCTTGTATCAATACACACAAATGAATTCATGGAGGTATCGTAATTGAATTCACCCGGTCCAGACCATTCATTTCTCATTGAATCAACTGTATCATCTTCAATGGAGTTATATTCAGTTAAGCCAAGATAAGCTACTGGGATTATCAGAACAGTGATCACAATACCTACACTTAATACATTTAGAAACCATTCCCTCAAAGTAACTATTGAATCCGCAGCACTTTTTCTAGATATCTGAGCATAGAGAGAAATAAATGGGGATAATACAATTGGTAGAGCCAATAATAATCCAGTTATCACCAATACTGGCTGGTAATATGTTGGTCCTCGATTCCAAATCAAAGAATCATCTACCACATCAGTAACAATGATTAATATTCCAGCCATAGCCATTAAATATAGTAAAACACCAATTAATACCGGCCTTGGTTTAATGATTTTCAAAGCGTCAGAACGATTTTTTGTTAACCTATGAACTTCATAAAATCCATCATCTATCTCAAATGCAACTTGTAAATTTGATAATGAACTAGGAAGTAGAAATCTCCAAAGCAAAAGACTGGTAATTATGCCAACTATAATTGGTAACATCAAATCAAGATTGAGACCACCAGTACCAATAATGACTACCTCTTCAGCGCTAACTGTTGTTGTCATCAATGATAATCCAATGAAGGTCAGCACCCAAATTGCTGGCCTCATAATTCTACCGCGGGGTATTCACCAATTAATCGATTCCCCGCATCAAGTATTTTGAAGGAATCTTTCAATCCTATCGAAAGCGTCATGAAGAGTATCTGGGTCAGCCAGGTGAACAAGTCGAAAGTGTCCAGCACCGAGTTCTTTACTGAAACCAGAACCGTGGACTAGCAGTACTTTTTCTTCCTGAAGTAAAGACAATACAAACTGCTTATCGTTATTCTTCCATCTCGGATGAGTAATTCTCACAAACATGTAAAATGCACCACCTGTAGGTGCAACTTCCAGACCATCTATCGAATTAATTCTTGAAAGTGCAATCTCTCTCCTTTCAGCAACTATCCGTCTATGTTCATTCATCCAGCCTCTGTCGTTATTGAGGCCTGCTAAATATCCCATCTGAGCAGGAGTAGAAGCACATAACCTAGACCGTAACAATCTTTCAATCCCATCTTTAACTTCGAGTAGAGTTTTTGTTGGATCATGTAAAGCCATATATCCAATTCTCCAGCCAGGAGCATAGTATACTTTTGATACACCATTCAACGTAATTACTGGTACTGATGAAGATCTAGATGCAATTGAAACTTGGTGACCGGTGAAATCAAGACCATCATAAATCTCATCTGCTATAATCATACAATTAGGATATTCTTGAACGATGGAAATTACCTGATCTATTTCTTCGGATGTCATTACATTTCCAGTTGGATTATTTGGATTAATAAGTACTAACATTCGTACATCGTCACTCATTCGGTTACGAATATCATCTATTCTAACTTTCCATGAATCATCTGGATCCAGCATATACTCTTCAGTAATTGCACCTGACATCTGAGGATAAGCCATGTAAGGTGGATAATGAGGACCGGGAGCAAGAATACGATCACCTTCTGAGAGTACGGCAGAGAAAATAATCTGCAATGCCTCTGTTACTCCATGAGTGACATATACATCAGTAGGGTCACAATTCCAACCTTTAGAAATTTCATCTGATGAAATAGCATTACGTAGCTCCTGAATACCATATGAACCAGAATATCCATTTTCGCCAGATCTCAAAGATTCTACATACGCATCTACCATATGTTTGGGAGTTGACAAGCCAGGATATGCTATTGGATCACCGATATTTAGTTTCAATATATCATGACCTTTTGCTTCAAGTTCCATTGCCGGAACAACGACATCACGTATTGCATATTCTATTGATTTGGCTCGACTAGAAGATGGAATCAAGACAGATCCTCCAATTTATGGCCAGCCATCTGTAAAATAAATTCAAAGTGATTCTGCTCAACTTTCTGAACAGAAAGTCGTTGACCACGTCTCAACAAAGCCATGTCTTCTAGTTCAGGTGCATCTCTTAGTTCGGGCAGTGACACTGTTTTGTCAAATGTTAATACTGGCTCTATATCAACCATGAACCAACGTGGATTTTCAGTTGTGGACTTTGAATCAAAATATTTTGAATGAGAATCCCATGAAGTGAAGTCAGGGTATCCTTCGCGGCTGACAACAGCAACCCCTGCTATGTGAGGAGGCTTACAATTAGAATGATAGAACAACACATAATCCCCTTCATTTAATTCATCTCTCATCATATTTCTAGCTTGATAGTTACGGACACCGTCCCAGTGAGTCCATTCATCCTCTACTAATTGACTCCAAGGATACACATCAAGTTCAGACTTCATCAACCAATACGCGACCATATATTCACCTGGAGGGGGTTAATGTTTGAAAATATTCCATATGATCACCAAGCATCTTCACCAGGTAATTGAGCGTCTATGATACCTGAATTTCTAGATTTATTTTTACTTAATCCAATTTTTCTAGTCATTGCTGAAGATCCTCCTGTCAATCCATAGTCTAACTTGACCATCAATGCATAAATCGCAGGCAGTAATAACAATGCACTAATAGCAGCGAATACGAGTAAAATCATGATTGTATAAATAAACGGCTTAATTGCGGGAATTGGAATTAATAAAGCGCATGCTAAACCAGCTAAGGTACAACATGCAGCCTCAACGAGTGACATACCTGTAGATGATGCAGCCACTCTAATGGCATCTAGATCTCCGCCTAACTCTCTAACTCTGTTTGCTATATGTATGGAGAAATCTACTCCAACTCCCACCAGAATAGAACCAATCATTACTGTAACTAAAGATAATTCAACATCCATTATGTCCATTACCATCCACTGCATAGCCACAGTGAAAACTACCGGAAGCGTTGTCAAGAATGCATAATAACCATCTCTGAAAACAAATCCAAGGGCCAATAATGTAAACAATAATGCAAATCGTAAGGAAGTCCATTGAGAATCAACAATTTCAGCATTAACGGCAATTGTAACAGATGCCACACCACTTAGATCATATGCAGTAATATCTCCCTTACGATCTTGAGCAGAAAATCGATTTACTTCATCAACAGCTTGTTCCGTTGATTTAACATCCATGAAGGGCATATCTACATACACCAAAGAACGTTCATAATCTGATGAAATAAATAATTGCCTTGTCTCTACAGTCAATGATTCATAGAACACATAGAGAAGGAAATTTTGTGCTTGTAAGCCTCCATTTTGGTCTTGAGCATCTAACAATTGTAAGGCTTCCCAAAATGTTGCATCCTCAGCAGCTTCTCGCCCAAAAACTAATTCTGCAACATCCTTAATCGGTTGTGGTGCCGCATCAGGAATATTATCTAGCAATTCATATCCGCTAGCGTTGACAGACACAGATATCGATTTCATTAAAAAAACTACACTAACTGCAGTAGTTTTATTCACAAGATTTACATCTGCTTCTAACTGGTCGATTCCCTGTAGATTCTCGAATGGATCATCTGCATCTACGGCAAAACTAGGTGTCGCACTTATGTCTCCCTCAACTAGAATAAAACCAGCCTGTCCAGCATCAAATTCATCAGAATATTGTTTCATTTTCCTAACTGCAGCATAATCTTCAAACGGACACTCAGGATTACTTTCGTTACAGGTTTCATCGTCAGGAGCCATTTCAAGTAACTCGATATTTTCTTCAACATTTATTCGATTATACATGGCAGACACTAACATTAGTACCAAGAATAATGAAAGTGCGATTTTAGCATAATTTACTGGCCCATTTACGGCTGTTTTAAACAAACGTAGAGGTGGATGGGTTGGTTTATTTAAATCTAGTAATATTGTCAAATTAGGCACCATTAGCATTGTCATGATGTAAACAACTACAATTCCTAATGATAGTCCATATCCTACTGTTTGAATTGGAGCCATCGGTGTCGACACTAAAGATAAGAAACCAATAATTGTGGTTACTGCAGATAAAAATACTGCACGACCCGTTGATTGTAATGCTTCAGCCATTTTATCTTGGGGCGTTCCTGATGATTCAGCATATCGATTAGTTATGTGTAACCCATATGAAACACCTAATGCAAGAACAATTGGTCCTACAATAATTACAGTCATCGTCACTTCGGCATCACTCCATCCAATCAATCCTAATGAAATCCAAACAGAACATAATGTTGGCAATCCCGAAATTACAACAACCTTGAATCCCTGCAGAGGACGAATTCTACCTGTTTGAAATATGTCACAATGGAATAAAAATAGAACAAGAGCTACAGCAACTATACCATACGGGAAAATCTGCCAGAACAATTTGAAAGAATATTCCGTCACTGAATTTGTAATAGGAACAGGACCCGTTAATGTCATATCGAGACTAAGATTTTCCCAATCATTCTCAATTCCTAAACGATCAATGTCCGCTTGTGTATTGGCGATAAGTTGACCGATTGGATAGTCATCAATACCATCCCCATCCTTATCTAAATTCTGACTAATAAATACAATGATTACTGCTCTATTCCAGAATTTGGCTTCCTCTGCTTCCTCAATTGTGCCATTATCATTAGCATCAAAATCAACGGCATTAACCAATTTTGATTGAGCATTTTCAGGTAATTCGCCAACTATTCTATCGATTGTATTTTGATTCTCAGGAATTGCATAATTTCCTAATATGTCTTCATTATCGTCTATCGATTCGTTGAAATCTTCACTTAGATCTTCATTTCCTGTCGCAGTAGCCAATCCACTGAAGAATGCTTTAGAAACTCGAACTACACTGCTGTTAACTTCTTTGATAACAGTAGATATTGATAAAATTGCTATTACGTTATCTTCTTCTCCTCTATCTTCTGGATGAACATTCAATCGTCTTTCCACTTCATCCATTTGTTTTAGAATAGTATAATTTGTAACATTCGTCATCTCAGATTCGACATATATTACCATAACATTCGTTGTCCAATCACCTTGGACTCGAGCAATATCGCCAGTGATAGGGCTATCTTCTGGCAAATAAACTTCTAATTCTCCGTTAACGTTCAGAGAAGGATCTTGTGAACAACCGGCACCATACCATTGAGATCCTTCTACATCATCACTAGAACTTGACCACCCTCGCCTACAATCATTCATACCTGATTCTAGTCCAACGACAAATGTGAGTAATAAACAACCCAACACAGTAATCAGAGGAAATCTAGTAAGAATGCTAGATGCAGACATTGAACTTAATTCTCTCTTTAATTTTCCAGGTGCAGCAATTACTGCATCAATGGTAGCGACTCTATCAAATAATTCAAAGCGATTTTTTATAGAATCTGTAACACTTAGTTTGTCAGAATCATCTGATAAGACATCAGAATTGGATTCATCTCCCTGCCCTGACACTACTCCACCACCCCTTACACTGCTCAGAGACGTTTGAACACTGCGCTTTACTGGGATATTCTTAGTCGATTATTTCGCAATCGTCAAGAATGTAACCTTTCACCGATGTACAGTGATCACATGGGCCAGCCCCGTATCGAAGAGAAACGTTGGTCAATTGATCTTGAAAAGAGAATTCAAGAAAATCATTATCAAGAAGACAATCAAAGATATACATTTAATCCAAAATCAGGCAAAGAGATTTTCGTAATCGATACACCTCCACCTTATCCCAGTGGCACATGGCATATTGGAGCAGTAGCCCAATATTCGATGATTGATGTAATTGCAAGGAGTCAACGATTACTAGGTAAAGAAGTATATTTCCCATGGGGAGTTGATCGAAATGGAATCAATATTGAATTTACTGTAGAAAAAAATACTGGTAGAAAAATGAAAACATATGGTAGGCAAGAATTTCTTGATTTATGTGAAGAAACTATTGAAGAATATACGCAAGCAATGAGAAATACTGCTAAACGAGTTGGACTTTCCTGTGATTTCGATCGTGAATATCTGACTGATGCTCCAAATTATAGAGCAGTTACTCAATCAATATTCATTGAATTATTCAAGAAAGGACATATCATAGAAGATCTAAGACCAAATCTCTACGATCCTGTTGAAGGAACCACCATTGCTGATGCTGAAGTTGAAAGAATGAGTAGACAGACACAACTAGTTGACGTAAAATGGACAACAGAAGATGGAGAAGAAATTATTATTTCAACTACCAGACCTGAACTAATTTGTGCATGTGGAATAGTAGTTGTACACCCTGATGATTCTAGATACTCCCATTTGATTGGTAAGAAGGTTACGTTGCCAGTTTCCGTTAATGGTAGAGATAATTTTGTTGAAATTGCTACTCATCCATCTGTGAAGAGTGAATTTGGATCTGGAATCTTGATGGTTTGTTCATTTGGAGACCAAAACGACGTTTCAGTTTTTAGAGAATTAGGTCTCACACCATTTCAGGCAATTGATCTTCAAGGAAATATGACCTCTATTGCCGGACCGTTGGAAGGCATGTCTGTGTTAGAAGCTAGGGAACATGTAATATCTACACTTGAATCTTCTAATTTAATCCATGCAATTGAAACAAAAATGCAGGATGTACCAGTGTCTGAACGTGGTAAAAATCCAATAGAAATTATTTTGCTAAAAGAATGGTATGTCAAACAAACTGATGTACTCGATAGAGTATCTGAATTGTCTGAACAAATTACATTTCACCCACCACGAAATCGACAGTTCCTTACTGATTGGATGCAGAATATTACCATTGATTGGCCAATTTCCAGAAGAAGATGGTATCACACTGAAATCCCAATATGGTATGATTCTACTGAAACAAGAATAATTGTTCCACCTTCTGGTACCTACGTTCGACCTTGGTATCAAGACCCCCCAGAGGACAGTCTAGTGATTGACAGGAATACTCGACAGGTCCTTGGTTCGTACGAAGAAATGAAATCAGAATTAGGTAATTTGAGAGGAGAGGAAAAGGTATTCGATACATGGATGGACTCATCCAATTCTAACTTATTTGTATCGGGATATCTGAATGAGCCAGATGTTTTTGAAAATGCATTTCCTACTGGATTAAGACCTCAAGGTAAAGAAATTGTTAGAACATGGCTGTACTATACTCTGTTAAAATCTACATTATTACTGGACAAACCAGGATTTCAACATGTTTGGATTGATGGGTTAGGAATGGATCCTTGGGGAAGAAAAATGTCCAAATCGTTAGGAAATGGTATTGATGCAGATTCTGTTCTTGAATGTGGAGCCGGTGGTCGAACAGGATCTTGGAAAGTTAAGGGTCCAGAAGGAAAGCAAGTACACTTAACTGCAAAAAAGATTGGTTCAGAGTGCTTCAGATTGTGGAAGGCTTGCGACGCCCAAGTAGGAGATGATTTTCATATCAATCCTGAAGAAATAGAGTCGAGATATTTTGGTGTATTATCTAAGTTGTTTAACGTAGCTAGATTTGCTTCTCAATTTGATGTACCTAACGATCTTTCTAAGATACCAACTAACCTAAATATAGAAGATAAATGGATATTGAGTGAATTTGGTATTATGCTTACTAATGTAAAGGATTCATGGAATAATATTGACATTTACAACGCAACTCAATCTATCAAAACCTTTGGTACCGGTATATTGGCAAGCCACTATCTTGAAATGGTCAAAAGGAGGTTGTATGATGGTGATCAATCCGCAGCATGGACAATTCATAGAATATTTAGGGATTTGATGACTATATTTTCACCCGTTTGTCCTTTATTTACGCACCATATTACTACAACCATGTACAATAATTCCGCCGTTGATGTCAGAGAACATCCTCAGCCTATTGAAATGGATTTTAATTTCGATTCTGGTATTACGAATGAAATCATTTCATTTAATGCGATGGTTTGGAAGGCAAAAGCGGATGCAGGTACCAGTTTGGCTGCACCAATTACTGGTATCACTATACCAGAAACAATTAATGAATTTACACAAATTCTCACATCAATGCACAAAATTGAGTAACTAATCTAATACATCTCGATTTATTACCGATTTAGGAGTATCACCATTAAAAAATGAGATTAATAGTTGGGCCATTTCCACACCTATACGATGCTGAGCTTCGTGAGTTGCTGCCCCAATGTGTGGGGTACCATGAAAATTTGGATGGTTTAGAATAGGGTGTTGAGTTTGCGGCTCATTTTCAAAAACATCTAATGCACAAGAATTGAGAGTACCCTCTTCAAGTGCCAAAAGGGCATCGTCTTCGTTCACTACTCCTCCTCTAGCACAGGATACTAAATGATTACCACATTTGATACCATCTGCACCAATACCTGGCATAAGAGACAAGGTATGTGAATTAACTAAATGATGTGTCTCTTCGGATAAATTACAATGAACTGCGATATGAGTACATTTTTTGAAAACTTCATTTACATCATCATGTAAAGTACAATTTTGTTCTACTGCTACTTCAGGTGGTAAATATGGATCATATGCATGTAATTCCATTCCGAGAATATTAGCCACCCTTCCCACACCTTGTGCAATACGACCAAAACCAATGAAACCTATTCTTTTGCCGAATAATTCAGTACCTCTCAGTTTCTTTTTCGTCCATTCTCCTTTACGCAAATCCCTGTCAGCGGTAGGTATGTATCTAATTGATGCAAGTAGGTGACCAATAGTTAACTCAACCACTGATTGAGTAGAGGCACTCGGAGTATTGCAAACTAAGATTCCGGCGGTAGTTGCTGCTAGTAAATCGATATTATCAACACCTACTCCTGCTCTACCTATTAGACGAAGTGTAGAGGCTGATTCGATTACATCCTTCGTTAATTTCGTCGCAGAACGTATTACTACTGCATCAAACCCATCTAAATTTTCTGGATATAAATCCACTTCATGACCTGCATCTATCAGTAATTCTATTGCTGATTCAGAGAGACCATCTGTGATTGCAATCCTAGCCATGAATATGGGTTAACGGTACACTCCATCAACATACTCTTTTCATAAATCATTCAGCATATATTCAAAGAATTCATGAACATGATTGTTCTGGGAGTTTTATGGACGAACATGAAGAGTTCTTGATTGAAGCAAATGCACATTGTGATGGACCGTGTGGGGTATACGACCCAGCTAGCGCTAGAATCGCTGGAGAAGCGGTTCAGTCAATGACAAACAAGATGATTGCACTTGCTGAAAATCATGGTAGTGATTGTGGTTCTGCAGGATATATCAATACCATGAGTCGTTATGCAGCAATCAAGGAAGAAGAAGCCCAGAAATGTAAGGATGAATTACTAGTTTTGTGGACAGACTTTTTCAAACCACAACACCTAGAAAACCACCCAGATTTGCATGAAACTTTTTGGATGGCTGCTAAATTATGTAGTGCCTGTAAGGTAGAAGTATCCGCTGTTCATGCTCAAGAATTAATGGACGCTATTGAAGAAATTCATCATCTATTTTGGGGAGTTAAGGGAAGAGAAGTTCCTTGGATCCGAGCAAGTTGAGTAAATGCAAACTTTACCAGTGAAAATATCTGGCAATAGTATGTGGCCTAATTTCATTGATGGACAGATAGTTGAATTTCAGAGATATACTGGACAACTTCTCGAAATTGGTGATGTTATTGTATTCGCTAATCCATTTAACACTAAAATTCTGGTAGTTAAAAGAGTTGTAGATATAAATGATAATTCGTGTTTTGTAGAAGGAGATAATCCCGACCCAACCGCATCTACTGATTCCCACAATTTTGGCTCAATTGATACATCTACCATCGTAGCCTTCCGCCATAATCATATTGCAGAATAGTTGCCTAGTCACATGGACACTGCGGCCTTACTATGGTCACTGGGTCTTTTGGCCTTGCCATTACTTGCGGCAGTTCCAGTCAGTTCACTCTTCAAATCTTGGTTAGGGAGTAAAGCATCTCATTCTCGATATCGAGAAGCAGTAAGGCGAGTGTTGAATTCAGGATCAACACTCAGAAAATATCGTGTTGCATTAGATGAAGAAGCTAGAATGAATCAAATCGATAAAGATAGACAATCAAGAATTGAAACTGCAATGTTATTCCCTCTCAACATTGTACATTTCATGTTAGTTCCTGCTGCTATATTATCTCCAGCGATATCGTTCATTGCATTTCCTGTGGGGTTAATCATTTATCCTGTTATTTCCCTTTTTGAATTTATTTTAATCAGACTGAAGGCTCTGATGTTCATACTCCAGACTGTGACTAATATTACTGATTGGCAAGTAATAGGAGTCCGACCCCCCTACGAGGGAAGCACTCGATTAGACCCTGTCTTGGTTTCAGTACATAGACTACCGACTCCGGTATTACTAGGATTATTTGCATATCTTGTTGCTTTGTATCTCCCATTCCAATTTTATTGGATTATATTTTGTTCTGTTATAATATACGTAATTTTAGCATCTTTTACTTCTGTTCTATCAGCTGCTGTTAGTGGCCCTTTAGTATTCGCAGCGACTGCAGAACGTAGAATGATTACGTTAGAATCATTCGTTCAAGAAAAAATTCGACCAATCGTTGGAGTTGGATTAATTGCACTTGTAATTCGTCAAATGTTCATGGTAATCAGAACACCAGAATTTACTCCTTTTGATTCACCAGTACAATTTTCACTTTCTGTAATAGCTGTATTATACAGTGCCGCAATAATCGGATTGCTTATCGAATTCGCATATAATAGAAGGCGTGGTGATTACGTTGGCTCACAATTCGTTAATGCTGTAATTGAACAAAATGACCCAGAATTATACGCATATATTCGCAAAGGAGGTGAAATGTCTCTCATTAGTCTAGGAAGACTAGGAGAGATAGAAGACACAATTGAAGATGACTTGAGTTTTGATGAAATAGCCGCTGCTCCTACTGCTATGTCGGTTATCAATAGACCAGAAATTCCTGAACTCTAATCATCACCAGCACTTAATGCACCTACTGATACTAAGTCTGCTTCTAATGCCGCTCCTTCTGCTTCAAGATCGTCACTGTCCATATACTCATACTCTTCGTCATCTGAATTTGAGTATCTAGAAACAAATAATGCCGTTGCACCAGATGTAAATAATACTAGCATTGTAATTAAGAGGTATAGAAGAATGGATGATTCTGTTTGGGAAAATATCTTCTCTTCATACATTGATATTTCTGATTCATCATATACTCCTCTGAGCATCAATAAATTTCCAGAATAGGATTGATCGTACATTTCAGAAGGCGTTGTGGGATCTAAGTCTGTATATCCATCTGGCCGTTGTACAACTTCGACAACAACTGGTGATGAAATGTCAATTGTCAATGCAGCAGAAACCGTATAAGCAAATAATGGCTCATAAAATTCATCATCTATCGAAGTTATGGGTAATAGTGTAATTCCATTTCCAATTACATCAAACTCAGCAAATTGATTCCATTGAGATTCATCAATATCTAATGAATAACTCACAACATCTCCATTTCGGATTCCTGTACCAGCATCATTTTCTCCATTCTCCCCAACGTCAATTGTCAAACTATGTTGTCCGATATCCCCATGTTCTAGTGTTCTTTGAACTACTTCGAACACAACGTCCATACGAGTAGTGCCATTTGGGATGTAGGTATAATGACGATCGTCTGTAGAATATGTTCCGAAAGTACCAGACGGCCCATTATTGAAATGACTCCATTCACCTTTCCATGTATGTACTAATCTATCTGTAGATAATGGAATTTCTACTGTTTTCATTATCCCCTGATATTGTTCATATGCATCCCAAACAGTAGGACGATTATCATCAACAAATCCATCACCATCTGTATCTCTCATTAATTCAAGAGTTCTTGCTAAAGCTAATGCTTCATCTACATCTACCAAGCCGTGACCAACACGCCAATCATGACATTTACCAGTCAAAGAAACGTAACAGGATTCATTCTGAGGAATATCATCACAAGAATCTTCATCATTTCCATCTTCACAACTATTTGGTAGATATTTAGAAGTTAATTCCATCACAAGTTCAACCTCATGAATTCTAGTCTCATTGGCCATATTCCATCCTTCTATCTGCAATCCTTGTGGTTCNGAGCCAGTTACCAAACTAATACCTTCATCGTGATCTTCACGATGGTAATCAGCCACACCCAATGATGGAGCTGCATCAATCAGAAGCGTGGCAATACCACCAATATGAGGAGTGGCCATACTAGTGCCACTAATTGCCATGTAGTAGAGATCGCCTTGAGTTCTAGTTGAGGCATCGATTGCGGTTCTTCTGGGGGCAGTAGCCCAGATATCTCTACCCGGTGCGCCAAGATCTGGCCAGGTATGTTGTTGGCTCATCCATCCTCGACTACTAAATGATGTAACTGCTGTACCATCATGTGTCAATGCAGCAATGGAAATCGCGGACGGAGTATTAGCGTAAATGTTTGTTCTCAAATCACTGTCATCTTCAGAACCTGAACCTCCACTATTACTTGCAGCGAATATCACTGCTACTCCATTATCGAATGTTAGAGCATCTGTAAGAGTGGTAATTGCATTCTGAGGAGCGTAATCCCCATCTGTCCCCCACGAATTAGAAACAACACGGATATTGTTAGGATTATTACCTGGACGACTATGTTCATACACCCACTCTAGGCCTTGTACACCACCATATATTGATACTAAATCACCTGCACCTAATGCCACCAATTGAGCCCCTTTAGCAGTACCAAGTCGACGTCCACCCGAGACATCACCATTTCCAGCGATAGTTCCGCCAACGTGAGTTCCATGACCAGATGAAGTGTCCGAATTCTTGGTCTCTGTCCAACCATTGGGATCAAGCTTAGCAGAATATATCACTTTATCACCATTCCAAGGACCAGCATAATCAAAATCTGGATGTTCGGCATCTACACCTGTATCAAGATCTACTGCAGTAGTACCATCTCCGTCCCATTCTGCAAATGCTCCTGTATCTGTTAGTTTTACAGAGCCATCGCGCTGGATTATAGCTCTACTCCATGCAGTAGTAGCATTGGTAACGTGTGTGGTTTCATGCATCATTATATGGTCAGGTGTTCTAATTGGTTCTTCAAGGTAGAATGTTTCGAGTGGACGATCCAGTTCAAGAAAACGGATATTAGGGTGATGACTTAGATGTGCTATCTGTTTTGCATCCATATTCGCCAATCCTCCATTCAACAATTGAGATTCGTCTTCAAATGAAACATCAATTGTAATCAGAAAAGCACGGATGTGAGAATCCATCTCCTCTGAGAACTGTATTATTACAGGATGTACTTTATTATGATCAGAATTGATAGAATCAATAAGTGCTGAATCAATTACACTGTGATTGAGATCAGGATTAATGGTTGCTCCTGCAGAATGCGAAAAAACCATCAAAACCATGAGCAAGACTAGCATGATGGAAGAGCGCCGACCAGTTGTATCCATATTTTACCCTCCAAGACCTTGTTCTAATGTATTGCGATAGTTTGTTATCACCATTTTGTAAGAATAATGCATGAAATTTCACCTATTTCGAATTCGCCACCTTCATCAGCAATATCTGGATGTACTAAACCTAAATTGTAACTTATCCCATCATGACTAATTGAGTCAAAAACCATTAATTTACCGCCACCAACAACCCTATGATTTCCTAAGTCTAGTAAACTGGTTGATGAAAAAGTCACAAGTGTTCGAGATAATGCACCTCTAGCATCCATTCTAGCAATGATTTCTTGCCCAGTGTAACATCCCTTTGTGAATGAAATATCATCACTAAGAGCTACTTCAAGCGGAATAGGTTTGTAATTTCTTACAATTTCCCCATCAATAATTCCATTCAAAATTTGATGTAATCTTATTCCTTCATTATCCAATGATAATGCTCCGTCATTGTCTAATTTTGCAGCTAGTTGATTGATATCACTGTTTGGTCCTAGATGGACTTTTGTTGACTGATCTATTGAGCAAGTGTGAACCTGTCCATCAATCGTAATATCCATCATAGGAACTTTTTCTGGTGAATCATATTGCCAAATACTCGAAAATCCAGAATCTAGAGGTATAATTTTGACATCCTGTTTCCAAGAAACAGATTTGGATAATAATTTCCTAGTCGATTCTGAACAACCTTCTAGGTGTATAATAGCAATTTGATCTTCTAAATTCCAAATCAATATTCTATCAATCATTCTACCATTCGAATTTAGAATACTAGCATATGTACAGGTATTATCTGAGAGATTGGATACTGATTGGGTGGTAACTGCATGTAAGACGTCTAGTGAATCTGGGCCAAGAAGAACAGATATATCCGCAGAANGTAGGCGGTAGGATTTCATAAAATCAACCAAATGATTGTCCACAGCCGCAAGATTTGTCAGCATTAGGATTCTCAATTTGGAATCCGCCACCCAGTAATGTATCCTTGTAATCTAAAATAATACCATTTAATGTCGAACTATCCTTATCGTGAACCATGACTGTAATTCCATCAAAAACAAATGATTGGAAAGATGAAATATCTTCAGGGCGTTTGATAATTTGCATGTCATACATATGCCCTGAACAACCTCCCGCTTCTACTGAAACGAGTAAAATATGTGTGTCAATATCATCTGCCATTGCTTCTTTCATAGCTACTACAGCTCTTTCAGAGGCATCAATTCTTGCTTCGACGACATCAACTTGAATTGCCATCGGCAACGCAAAAGAGTCTCCATCGATTAGGCCCATAGGTATCCGTAGAGTCGGACATATATGAATCTCAGCAACGATTCATGGATGGTTTGATGACTTAACGTCATTTCCTGTCAATATGGACGAGACCAACCAGCGTCCGGGAATCAAATATTCTATTGAAAAATCTGTTCCAACAATTGACTCAATTGCCGTAGAAATTCCTCTACAAACTACTTCAGATAGAAATGATGGGAAATTGTATGGTACTCTGATGAGAACCCCTGGAAATGATTTGGAATTAATAATTGGTCTAATGATTTCATCTGGTGATCTGCTAGATAATGATCAAATACCCGAAATTAATATTTCATCTAATTCCGTTCATGTGTCTATTTCTAATACTAATTCTGAACGCTTACAGAATTCAACATCTTCATGTGGAATTTGTGGAAGAGATAATGTCGAAATTGGTCCCATACCTGATTGCGATACTATGCCTAAGATAGAAATTCATTCAGATATAATTAGGAATATCATTGAAAAAATTGGTAACGGCCAAGATTTATTCGAATCAACAGGTGGCACTCACGCTGCAGCGCTATGGAATCTAGATGGTGATATGTTGTCCATTATGGAAGATGTTGGAAGACATAACGCATTTGACAAACTGATAGGACATCAAAGAATTATCAATGCCTGGCCACTGTCAAATGGAATAGTTTCTCTATCTGGTAGAATTTCTTATGAAATGGTTGAAAAAGCTGTTCGCTCTAACATACCAATTCTCATATCTGTTGGTTCTGCTACTACAGCCGCAATCGACTTGGCTTCATTTCATGATTTATCTCTAATTGTATTCGCTCGGGATCGTCGCTTTACATGTATGACTGGCTCTCATAGAATAATTAACGCCGATGGCGTCAAGTAATAATTCCCTTACTCACAAACATGTCCAGATCCCCTGTGCGTGCAACAACACCCATAGAGGAAGAAAAATTAATCATAAAAAATCCTCCAAAAAAAGTTGCTGGATTAAAGGCAGTAACTAATTCATTCAAAATAGGAATACGTGAGACTGGAATTTCTAAAACCCTCAAAACCATGAGGTCTGTGAATAGGTTTGATGGTTTTGATTGTCCAGGATGTGCTTGGCCTGATCCAGATAATCACAGAAGTGGATTTGAGTTTTGTGAAAATGGTGCTAAAGCATTTGCTACAGAAGCTACTAATTCTAGAGTAACACCTCATTTTTTCTCAGAAAATTCAGTATCCTCATTATCTGAACAATCTGATATGTGGTTGGATAAACAGGGAAGAATAACCCAGCCTATGTTTTTGGACACCAATGAAGACCATTATTCTCCAATTCGATGGGACGAAGCTTTTGATATAATTGCAAATTCGATTAATTTAGACACTCCTGAACGTGTGGCTCTTTACACATCAGGACGTTGCTCTAACGAAGCTGCTTTCTTATGGGGCACATTGGCTCGGCAAATTGGCACAAACAATTTGCCAGATTGTTCGAATATGTGTCATGAAAGTAGCGGTGTTGCATTGAGTCGTTCGATAGGCATTGGTAAAGGAACTGTTACGTTAGAAGATTTCAATCATGCTGATTTAGTCATCGTGGTAGGCCAGAATCCCGGCACTAATCATCCCAGAATGCTATCAGCATTATCATCATGTAAACGAAATGGAGGATCTGTTCTATCCATTAATCCATTAGAGGAAGCTGCAATGAAACGCTTCAAACATCCCCAAGAAATATTTGGTATGCTAGGAAGAGGGACTCAGATCGCAGACGATCATATCCCCGTAAGAATCAACGGAGATTCAGCTTTGTTCAAGGGATTTGCTAAGATTATTCTAGAAAACGATTCACAAAATCATGATTTTATTAAATCAAATACAAATGGATACGATGATTTTGTTAATCATCTCAATCAAACCGAATGGGACGACATTGTATCGATGTCAGGCATCTCTAAAGATAGAATCCTAGAAATTGGAAATATAATCTCTAAATCGAAGAGTATGATTGTGTGCTGGGCAATGGGAATTACACAACATAAAAATTCTGTTTCAACTATTCACGATATTGTTAATTTACTCTTATTAGGGGGACATTTCGGTAGACCTGGAGCAGGAGTATGTCCTGTAAGAGGGCATAGTAATGTTCAGGGAGATAGAACAGTTGGAATTAATCATCATCCTTCAGAATCTTTTCTTTCAGCAATTGATAATGAATTTGGAATTACATCTCCTAGAAATTCTGGAGTCGATACTGTCAAACTCATTCAAGGAGCTTTAGAGAATGAGTTTGATGTTCTACTATGTATGGGAGGTAATTTATTATCAGCAATGTCGGATACAAAGACTACTGCCAAAGCAATATCAAATATTGGGCTAACAGTTCAAATTTCTACAAAGCTTAACCGCAGTCATCTTGTTACTGGTAAGCGAGCCCTAATTTTACCATGTTTAGGACGAACAGAAATTGATCAACAAGAAAGTGGTAATCAATTCGTTAGTGTTGAAAATAGCATGGGGATTGTACATTCTTCAACTGGAGGATTGAAGCCTGCTTCTAAATTCCTTAAATCTGAAGTTGCAATAACATGTTCATTAGGTAATGCATTATTTGGAACTAGTCCTATTAATTGGTCATCTTTTACAACTGATTATGATTTAATTAGAGATAGTATCCAAAGAGTTATTCCTGGTTTTGAAGAATATAATCGACGTGTAAGAGAGGAAGGAGGATTCTATTTACCTAATGGACCACGAGATGGCCCAGTATGGGAAACATCCTCTGGTTCTGCTGAATTTATTTCTGATAAATTATCTACAATCGATAACAGGGATGGATACATAATGATGACTATTCGTTCCCATGATCAATATAACACTACCATTTACGGAATGGATGACAGATACAGAGGAGTATACAAGGCTAGAAGGATTGTTCTAATGAATCCTATCGATATGGAAAATGAGGGTATTAAGCCATCAGAAGAAATAGATTTAGTCAGTAAATTCTCTGGTATTGAGAGATATGCAGAACGATGGAAAGTAGTTCCATACTCAATTCCTCGCGGAAATATTGCAACTTATTTCCCTGAGGCAAATGTACTAATTCCTCTTGATTCAGTTGCAGATTCAAGTAACACTCCGACATCAAAATCTGTGGTTGTGAATATTGTTAAACGTTAACGACTTAATTTTCTCTTCTGGATCTTTTGCAATTCATTGCATCGTTTAATCTGTTCTTTGCACATTTTCTTTTGATCATCTTCCAATCCTCTCGGCATCGCTTGTTTGAAACACTTTATTGCATCATCATATAATTCTACAAATGCATATGCAGTGCCCATGTTGTATAATGTAGCTCCTGTAACCTTATCCTTGTTNATTCTCATTGCTTCAAAATATGCTTTAATTGCCTCAGGGTATTGTTCCATATAGTAAAATGCATGACCTCTTCCATTCAATACACGGATTGCTAAATCTTCGTCTTCTGCAGATCCAACTAAAGCTTTGTCAAAACATGAGAGTGCTTCACTGTATTTCTTGTCCTCCATTAGGAATAATGCCTTATTGTACCATTCAACAGAAGAATTAGACATTGCTCCAGAATCTGAAGATGCTGCCACATAGGAATCTGGAATCATTTTTGATGCAGCATCCAATGCTGCTTTCGCCAAATCAACTTCTGGCTTTAACTCTGGTTCTGAATATGTGCTGTCTTGTTCTACCGGTGCTAACAGGTCTGAGGCAGAAATGGATGTCTCTTCAATAGTAGGAGGGACAATAAGGGTATCTTCGACTATTGAATCAGCAGATTCTGGAGTGTAAACTTCTGATTCTATTAGAGAACTTGTTTGAGANGACTCCTCAATTTTTTCATCAGCTACCAGATCTGCCCATGGATCTACTTCATCTTTTTCTGTATCAATATTATTTTCATTCGCCGTAATTACTTCAATAGGTTCTGAAATTTCTGTTTCTATTTCTGTTTGAACTTCTGGTTCGATTAATTCTGGAGTTGAAAGAACTAATCCACCTTCTAGCTTATTCGCTTTATCTCGACATTGAGTAGCACGATCTGAGTTTCCTTGTGACTCTAGCACCTTAGCCATTAATCTCCATGCTGATGGGTCATTTGTATTTCTCTCTAAAATTGATTTAGAAATTCTAGTAGCCTCTGTATGGTCACCAGATAATGAAAGAGCACGAACCATCAATTCAGTTTGTTCATCCTTCAACAAATTAACAGCAGTTTCACCAAGTTCGGGACCTTCAGGTAATGTACGGGGTAAATCTGGATTAGATTCAATCATAATTGTCTCTCCTTCACCAATTTCTATCAATATCCTCGCTAATTCAGAAGAAGATTCTCCTAGATCCTCTAATGTGGACAAATGAATCCATGCTGGAACCAATTTAGAGTAATCATCAGTTTGACGTAGATGCTCAACTATCGCTCTTGCAGAGGAAACGTGACTCGAATCTACCATTTGTGATGCTCTAAAGCACGTAAATCCAGCATCGGGATATCCATTTCTAATATGCAACCGTCCAAGGTTATACCATCCAGGAGCGTCATTATTATCAAGATTCAGACCAGTTGTAAATGATGAAATCGCATCTTCAACTCTGTCTTGAAGTGCATATGCGGCTCCAAGAATTTTATGAGGTCTAGCTTGCGTACTATAGTTTTGAATGAATTCTCCTTCGATCATAGTTATGACATCTAGGCTATCCCCACTTCTCAACATATCCGCTGCTCGATTCATCTGCATATCCTGTTCATTACCCCATTCAGGACTAACTATCTCTGAGGACGTTATTTCAGTTGATTTATGATCTAATTCTTCAGTAGGGTCTTGGTCCTCAACATCATCATTTACTTCGATTAATTGATCGTCAATTGAATCTAATTCATCATTTACTGAAGAAGTGTTAGCACCAATAACTAAACCAGCGGTAGGAGTAAAAGAGTGAGATTCAGAATCTTCAACAGTTGATTCTACTGCAGTTTCAGAAGATATAGCTTCAACTATTGATTCGGAAGCGGTAGGGGTATGAGAATTACTTATCTGAATTAATACAGGGTGTCCAGGAAAGTGTTCTAATGCTTGCTGAGCCATTTTTGAAGCGCCACTATCACCCATTGCATCCATTAATACTGCTAAATTAGCCATTGCTGGGCCATGATTTGATTTGTGAACCAGCGCTACTTGGAATGACTTAATCGACTCATCCGCATTTCCCATTTGTTCTTGGACTACACCAAGATTGAACCAACAATCTGCATTTGTTGGGTCTGTTGCGATTGCATTTCTGAACTTCTCTGATGCTTCTCCAGGTTTTCCGGCTGCTGCAAATGCTTCTCCTTCAGATATTAATCTAGAAGTCTCATCCATAGTTTCAGTAATTCTTGGAGTAATAGTTTCATCTGGATTAAGGTCGGTTGTATCTTGAGCATCCATAATTGGAATCATACCTGTTCCTTCATCTGATTGATTGGTAGAGTTTATTGTAGGCATGCTAATATCTCCAATTTTACTTGAAGCTTTTTCCATTCCCGCTCCAACAGTCGACATGGCTGTTCTTCCCAATGCACTAGCCTTTTGTGATACAGATGAAATCGCGTCAGAAGTACGACTGGCAATTTCTTTTGCTGTTTCTTTAGCAATTTCTGTCTTACTTTGTTGTCTTGCAACTCCAAATAATGCACCGGAGCAAGAAGGACATAGAGGTTCATCCCCTTGAAGTTCAACACCACAATGTGGACAGTGTTCATGCCCGTGCGAGACCATAATAACGAGGGTGCGTAATTCTGTTCGGCAATAAGCGTTCTCTGAATCTGAGCACATCATATCAATCACTAAAGAAGAATGTATGAAGTACAGATAACATGTGCGAGGGACATGGCCCGCTTTCTAATCATCACTGCAACTTCAGGAACTAATTATGAATTAGCAGAGATGTTCTCTGCAACTGCAGAATCTAAAGGTCACGATGCTAAAATTATTGATTTGTCAGAATTGGACCTACCATTGTTTACAGTTGCACGTTCAAAAAACCCTGAGGAAACACCGGATATATCGGAATTAATTCAAACAATGAATGATTCTGATGCATGGATAGTTCTTGCCCCAGAATATAATGGATCATATCCTCCTACCCTGAATAATGCAATAGCATGGATGTCTTTAGATTGGCAGAGTTTTCGCACTATGTGTACAGGTAAACCTGTTGGTTTGGGCACACACAGCGGAGGAGGAGGTACTCATGTCATAATGGCAATGCGTCAACAGTTTTCCTTCATTGGTGCCGATGTAATGGGCAGATCATGTGTATCTGGTAAAAACAAGGATGCTAATCCAGACACAATTGAAGCTATGATTGATGGTCTTGCCAGATAGATGAATTCATCACTAATTTGATTCCATTAATTTAGCCAATCTTTGGAGATGTTCAATTGCTTTTTGAGCAGAAATTCTAACTCTCTCATCTTCGTCATCAAACATTTTGACAATATATGGCACTACTCGACCATCTTCAACAGCCGCTAGAGCTTCGACTCCATGAATCCTACAACCGATTGAATTACTCTCTAAGATCTTAGGTGCATATTGAAGAATTTCATCTGGTGACAATCTCCTTAATTGCCTGCTAGCTTCAATTCGCACATTCTCATCTGTATCATTTAGTGATCGAATTATTGAAGGAGTAGCAATATCTAACGGAGCGCCCTCTAGTGATTCTAAAACAGATATTCGTATTTTGGGTGAAGGATCCGAATCCAATCGACGTATTTGAAGATAATGAGGTCCGTCAGACGCTAAGAGCATCCATTGTAGGGCAGATGCTCTAAAAGTAACATTAGATGAATTTACTAACCTATTAGATTGTTCAATCTTTCCAATTCTAATTATTGTCGCTAAAGTTTCAGTTCTTACTGAATCATCAGAGAGAAGTTTCCATAATGACTCTACCTCATTAGATCCTCCAGTAATTGCTAGAGCCCTGATTCTGTTCCTTTTTTCATCGACTATGTCTGTATCAAAAATTGATTTCAGCAAGGCCTTATTCACACGTTTACCAATACGAGCTGCAGTTTCAGGATCTCGAGCAGCAGCACTTACTCCTTCCCTTATTGTGCCACGTATACCAATTAATCTAATGATTGACTGTATCAATAACAAATCTATCGAAATAAGAAGAAATAAAATTAGATGCTTTCCTGCCATAGAAGAAGAATCTACATCCGAAAATCGAATTTCATAAACTTCGGCCCAATCTAGAAGACTACGAGAAAATAGATCCATTCCAAACATAAACCACACACTGAAATTTTCATTATCTACTGAATAAACATCGAATACGTCATCAACTCTTTGAAGCAATAACGGAACAATAACTAGTAGATGGAGACTAGCAACCAATACATCGATTCTATGGTCATTTCCAATGTCTGGATTTCCATCAGTTACTCTATTAGCAATCTCTCTTCTTCTTTTCTCATCTGATGACCAAACTCGATGTACTGATAATACCAGAATTGCAGAAACGATTGCGGATATGAGTCCAATTATTCTCAATGAATCAGGTAGTAACATAGCAGGAATAATGAAAATTAGTAAAACAAACTCAACAACTGCGATTCTGTATAATGAATTATTTATTGACATCCCACATAAATATCCTACTTTATGGAAGAACTGATCAATGGTATTCCACCAAGCCACGATTAGTCGCTATATCGATAGTTCATGAATGACGCCTATATTCACATCCGATTCCTTCAATTCTTATGACAATCTGAGACAGCCATGCCCCCTCCACTTTGGTGGCTTATCTTGGCGATTTGTAGCATCCTTGGAGTTGTTACTTGGTGGGCAAGAAATTTCACTGAGAGGATAGAATTTACTAGATTCTCTGCCATACTTGGGTCTTCACTCATGGTAGTACTATTAATTTGGACATTGATGTCGGATTGGTGAATTGAATGTTAACTCCTAACGATTTATCTGGTTGTTATCCTGTAAGAAATGAAATTGCTTGGGGTTATGATACCAGACGAGGGCCTACTAGTGGCGAGGGACGGATTGCAATTTTATTTACACACAAAAATTTTGGACGGATTGAAAAAATTATACATAGAATTCTGGGTGGTTCCAAATTTCTTAGAAGGCCAATGGATCCGTTGATGACCGTTGTTTGGGAACTTTGTGACGGGACCAATAGTTTTGAAGAGATTTGCAATCAACTGGATCTAATCTTCAAGGAAGAAATTGCTCCAGTACAAGAGAGAACTTGCACAGCATTAGATGGACTCGGTAGAAGTAGTCTAATCGAAATTCACACTGAAAAACCCATTATTAAACATAGAATATGTAGCCATAGTTTACCAGGACTAGATTATGAATGGTTACACACTGAAGGTGATTAAGTGGATGTTCTAATTGTTTTCATTATTACATTGGGTGCATTCATTGCTGCAGCGCTTACAGTCCCTGCTGGATTTGGACTATCTACAATGCTTACACCGTTGGTACTTTTCATAGTTAGCCCACATGAAGCAGTAGCAATTGTTGCAATAATACATGGAGCACATAATGGTTGGAAATTAATTGTTCTGAAGGAACATGTTGATTTTGAAGCATTCAAAAGATATGGTATTTGGTTGGTAATTGGGGCTGTAGGAGGCGCATTACTTCAAAGCCAGGTTCCACAGGATCCTCTATTGCTTATCATTGGAATATTTTTGGTTATATTACCAATCTTAACAATTAGTGAAGGATGGACAGGATATAGAATACCAGAAGCAAATGATAGAATTGGAGGATTTGGTTCAGGTTTTATGGGGGGGCTATCTGGCCACCAAGGAGCGCTCAGAGCAATGTTTCTCAAGCGAAGATTAAGTGATAAAATGTCATATGCAGCTACAGCAAGTGTTCTAGCATTGTGTGTTGATTTAACAAGAATTCCTGTTTACATAATTTTCAATGAAACTGAAATTATTGAGAATTTTAGTCTACTTTTACCTCTAACAATTTCTGCATTATTGGGAGTGCAAGTAGGAAAATCATTTCTTGAACGCCTAAAGTCAGATACGATCCATTTTGCAATTATGATTGGTATTGTTTGCAGTGGGTTATACTATATTTTCGAGGCGTTATGATCAAGAATACTTGGCCCAATCTGTTCCATTCCACCACTCAGTTGAACCATCACTCATTGTCCTCCATGAATATCCATTTTGATCTGTCCATTGTTGTATTGAGGTAATTTGAGAGACTGAATCAACCATCATAGGTGTAGATGAATTTGCGAGAACTTGTTCAGGGATATATTCTGATTCTCCATTCGTATCATCCGATAAATATTCCATTTCATCATCTTCAGAAATCCTATTTCTCAATCTTAATGCAACAAAAAGAGATACTACACCTAACCCAATAATCAACAATGATCCACCAATTACCACTGGATCTGCTCCAGCAATTTCAAATCCACCAGACTCTACTTGAGGCCTATTTACTTGAGTAGTAAATTTTCCAATTATTTCATCATCAGATGCAACTAATGTAAATTCTATTTCTCCTTCTGTATAGTCTACTTCAGTAATCACCTCGCATTGAATTTGTTGAACATCATTTACATCAGGTGATTGTTGAATAGTTACTGTGGGAACGCCCGCACCATTCTGTGGAGTACATTTTACATCTATTCCTGAGGGGGCAATTATGAAAACAGATACCTGTTCAGATTGAGTCGATTTTCCTTGAACTTCCAAAGACAAATCTAATCTGCTACTAGGGCCCATTTCAACTATACTAAGCGGGGGATTTCCTAAGGACAATACCCTCATTTCAGTAATTGAAAAAATCAATTTTTCTTCAGATTGTTGTGGAGATTCTGATTCACCCCCAATTACGTATTTTGTTACAGTTACTTCAGTACCTAGTGATAGTGTTTCATCAATTGAAATTAAGACATCAATTGTACTATTAGATCCTGGGGATATCTCTAATGGAATGAATTGATTTGAAGTAAATTCTGTCCCATCTATGAAAATAGTCAATTCTAATCCTGGAATTACAGGTGAAATGGATACTTTCGTTCGTAATTGCTGATCAATGACATTGCCAGTATTGGTTATCGAATAACTAGAATTAACGACACTATCTAACCTTACATTCTCAATTTGATTGTGCCATTGGTCAACATAATGTGATTTGATGACATCAACATAACCAACTTGCATCACAGATGGAGGGGATGTTAGAGGTTGAATCTCTGAGTCAGCAATGAAAGTAAGCCATAATTCAGTACCCGGACTCATAGAAGCATCAGCAACAATTATGATTGTAATATTTGCGACATCTCCCTCATAACCTCCTAAATCTATCTCAAACGTAGAGTCACTTACTTCACCATCAACTAACATATTAGTTGTCCACCCATTAGGTAAACCATCAACTGAAATCTTTACTCTGTCGACACCATTACCATTATTTCTGACAGTGAAATGAACAGGAGATGGTTGCTCAGGGAGAAATGCAACGAAATTATCAGATGCTATATCCATTGAAAGAGAATGGACTTGAGCAATTCTAGGTCCAGTAACTGATTCTCCACTAAACGAAATAGATGATTTTGTAGATGTAATAACAGGAGTAATAATTGGTGCAGGATCTCCTGCATGTCCATCATTTGGAGCATGTAAAGACACTCTCATGGTTGAATGAGAGCCCCCTGCAATAGAGGCTGTGGACGGACCCGATAAGGATACAGTCCATGTTTGAGCCCCCTCTAATGTCCAATTAAATTCAATTTGATCTAGTCGTCCAGCATCATTGTGAATTTCCCATTCTAATTCAATAGATTCACCAGGAAGAATATGTGTTTCCAGAGAATCCCATGATTCTACAATCCTAATGTCTGATATCATGCTAGCTTCTATGGTTAACTGCTGCCTAACTTCAGAACTAGAGTCAGCCTGACTCGAGGATACTATATTCACAACAGCAGTTTCACCTGGTAACGCTTCTGATGGAATTGCCATCGTAAAATCAACTACTTCTGTTTGACTAGGCTCAAGAGTAATGGACGATTCTTGTGTCGATGATACAGCGAATGCCCATCCACTAGGAACGGAAATTTCATCAACTGAAATTATGAATGTATCACTACCATCTCCTGTATTTTCTAAAATCATAGGATGATTGCATACGTTACCTGGAGCACACTTAGGAGAAGGAGAAATAGATGACCACTGAGATTCATATCTTGGAGCAACGCCTGCACTGAAAGACAAAGAATCTGTAGCAGTATTTTCTTGAACACTTTGAACAATTATGTTACCCTGAATAGATCCTGTAGATGCACTTTCAGGTGGTTTAGTTTGTAATCTAAAATTCCTAGATTCACCTGGTAAAATTGTAATTTCTGTTCCAGATAATAGCCCACTTCCGCTTGGATGTGTAAAACGATAATCCCATTCTGCAGGTAATCCAGTAGCTTCAAGTGTAAACTTATCAGTAATATTACCTGTATTTCGTACTGAGAACCCCATATCAGACCATTCACCCCTGGCAGATGTTGATGATGGTGAACCTTGAAGGTCGAGGCCGAACTCAGAAGCAGCGGCCTTTTGATCATAAAACATAACTATATCTTCTACCCAGTATCCAATTTCGTTGCCTGTACTATCAGATGTGAAAATAAATTCTATTGTCGATTGAGGACCTAGAACTGAAGGAGGAATCTCAAGCCAAGGTACTCCTCGACCGTCTACAGTACTAACCTGAATTAACCAACTGGATGGTTGTCCACTGACTTCCCCTGATAATCCCCCACTAGGTAATAAATTCGCAACGTTGGAACCAGAAGAAACTCTTACCTGTAGCGTATCTCCCTGGGCAACATTTCCTGTATAAAAAAACCCTAATCCATATCCATTTGTCGGATTCTGGTGTGCATCTGATAGATCTAATGTTGGACTGCGTAAAGTCTCAGTCCACATATTACCATAATTGGATGTACTTGTAGTTCCACCTATTCTACACGATGATACTCCGTTTAAACGATTATCTGTATCTATGCGCCAATTTGCTGTCCTACTCCATGTGGATGAAGACTCGCACCTTTCATAGAGGAACCCAATAGTGATTGTAGAATACCCTACATCGTTGGAAGGATTGGTATCTGATGCATGATTTGTAGTAACTCTTACTGTATGATTGCCGCTATATGTTGGAATCCAAGTGGTTGATATTGATTGTGTGCTTTGAGCATTTATTGAAGTAACATATACTGTTGTATTGAATAACTCAAATCCGTCATATTCATCATGCAGGACAACAATTTCTACTGCTACATTTGACGCAGATGATGTGCCAAGATTCTCTACACCTACTGTCAAAGTATGCTGCACACCAAGCATTCCATCTATAATCCATAAATCGACAGGACGATTGAAATTAGATGTTGATCGGGATAAAGAATCATACAAAGTAGCATCTGTTGTAGAGGCATACGATGTAGTAAAGGTAGAGGGGGTAACATCGACAGCAGCTCTAGAACCGGTGGCATCAACAACCGGGTGCATACTAACGAACACAAATAGCAGGACCAAACCAAGAGCCCGACGTCCTCGCGTTCCGTTCATATTTGTCCATCTGCTAACGACTTAATGAACAACACGGCAATTATTCAGATTCATTAATTGTATTAATTTCAGCTGCTTTCTTTGATTTGGCAGCAGCAACCAAATAAAGTGAAAGAGGCAGAATAAGTACAATACCAAAGCATCCAATCAAAGCGGTCATTCCCCAAATCATTTCAGTCACAGGGTCAATTCGATATGGAGAAATTTCGAATATCTCGTGCTCTACAATTGTCACACTAACTCCCATTCCGCTGGTATTTACTTGTTGACCGTTTTCATCTAACATCTCAATAGTCCATGTTCGTGGCAAAATAGAATCTGTAACCGTAGTATTAGCGATCTCTTCTGCTTCGAACGAATTGTCTGCTATAAATGCCCATGAACCCGACAAAGGTAACTCATTAGATAGAAGTCCTCTAAATTCTTCTGTCTGATTTTCTACATCAATTCTGTGAGTAGATGATTCAGTACAATACTCCACTAATCCCTCGTAATCTGAAGTATCAGGCGCAAAACATTGGAACGGTGTATCTCCAACATTTTTTCCCAATTCAGGATGATGCCACCATACACCTCCTAAAGATGAAACTTCTAATGTTGTACCAACTGGTGAGTTATCGATTGTGATGTTCAACCAGGTAATGGCAGAATTAGTTTCGAAAGAATACGTACCGTTAGTTGGGTCTTCTGTTATTTCTAACGACGCTTCGAGATTGGAGGATTTTGCAAGATAAAATGATGAGTCAAGAGTAGCAGAATACACTGCATAACTAAGGATCAAAACGAGTGTTAGTCCGAGACCAATAATGGTTCGAAGCATATTTGGATTCTGACTAAGGGCCCTGCGCACGTTGGACCCACAACCAACACCCTTTCAAATCCGCGCTTTTTACCTAAGCAAAGCAAAGATTGTCAAAATATGGTCGACTGTCAACTCACAGGGTTCATATACACGGGGAAAGTCGCCGAGATGCTTTTGGTGATATGATGACGTCTTACCGTGATGTTTCTCCAACCGAATTGGTTGCTGCATTAAGGGCTGAAATGGATAATTTTGAGAAGATTTCTCCTCCTGAATGGGCTGTAGATGTTAAGACCGGTACTCACCGAGAAATGCCACCCGTTCAAGAAGATTGGTGGGAAACTAGGGCTGCATCGATGCTCCGTAAGGTTGCTATCCATGGACCAATAGGAACTAATCATCTTGCCCAAATGTATGGTGGAGTAAAGAATCGCGGTGTTAAACCTAACAAGGCAGTAACAGGATCTAGAAACATAACCAGAAAAATTCTTCAACAACTGGATCAATCTGGACTTACAACTCTCAAAATGAATGCATCAGGAAGTAAGACTCTTGGAAGAGTGATTACCCCTGCTGCCCATTCACTGTTGGATCGTGTAGCTGGTAAAGTTGCAAGTGCTGAAATGTAATGAGGTGAATTTATGTCGTCGAGGAAAACTTTCGGTAAAAAGCAGCGATTAAACAAGGTTGCTAAGACTAACCGCCGTGTCCCTGTATGGGTAATTCTGCGCACCAATAGAAAGGTACAATCCCATCCAAAACGCCATAATTGGCGTAGATCTAAACTTCAGAGGTGAATAAATGGCCGATGTACGAAGAATGACTATTCCTCTACGTGGAGCTTGGAAAGTACCTAGAACAAAACGGGCTAACAGGGCGATGGAAGAAGTAAAGCGCCATGTTGTTCGTCACATGAAGGTCACTAACGAAGAAACAATTTGGATTGATGAAACTGTTAATCATAAAATTTGGGAAAGAGGTATGCAAAAACCTCCTCGACGAATCAATGTAGTAGTTACTCGAGAAGAAGGGTTTCCCATCGAAGTTAAAATTGATGACGAAAATGACGAGGATGGTGCATAAAATGGGTAATATTCGACCTTCTTTTATCAAGAGCAGAGCGCTACTTCTAGTAGAAATGTATCCTGATCAATTCAATGCAGATTTCGATAACAACAAAGTCTTAGTTGCACAGTACTCTGATGTTTCAAACAAGCGAATGAGGAATTGGATTGCTGGATACATCACTCGCTATGTACAAAGACGTCGCGATTAGAGGCGAACCCTGTGGGTAATCGACTAGATATCCCTGTACCTGAATACCCTCTCGAAATCGTATTTGTTTTAGTGAAACCTGCATTTTCGGGTAACATTGGTGCTGTATGCAGAGGTATGCTAAACTTTGGTTTCAATAACTTAAGAGTGATAGGACATGAAGGTAAATGGGATGAAGAAACACGAAAACGAGCCAAACATGCTCAATCAGTACTAGACAATGCTGAGATTCATGAGAATTGGGAATCTTGTATGAGCGACATCTCATTAGTAATCGGTACTTCTGGGAAGCGCGAATTAGGATCGAAAATTCAATTCAGACATTTTCTTACTCCTAATGAATTAATCAAAAATTTTCAGGGCTTAACTGGTAAAGTAGCAATTGTTTTTGGCCCTGAAGGAATGGGTCTGCTGCAAGATGAATTACGTCAATGTGATCTTCTATTGACAATTCCATCATGGGAAGGATATCCAATACTCAATCTGTCCCATGCAGTCACAATTGTAGCATATTCAATGCACACACAAATCAATGAAACGTTACAAGATGAAAAGGCAATGATGAACCCAGATCAACGTAGAACTATGAGAGAAACTGCTGCACGAATTGCTAAATCACTTCCTCTACATGAAAGTAAGAAACGTGGTGCTGAAGAACAATTAATTCGAACATTGATGAGAAGCGGACCGGATGAGTTTGAAGCTCATCGTTTACTTGGAATTCTCAAAGATGCCGCAAAAGCACTAGAAGAATATCAAGATGAATAATCTCATCTCTTGCAAGTCGCGCTGTTTGCACCGTGCTCACGAACTGTCACGCTTTCAACCCAACATCTATCATCATAAATTTTCTGAATTAAGTCGCTTGAATAGTCCATTGCCATTTTAGCAAACATCTCACAACCAGTCCCTTCAACCGATACCATATCGATAATTTCAGTTTCATGCATTTCTTCAAATAAAGTAAAATTTGGATCATCAAATGCGACTAATGTCTTATGATCAAAATTTTGCCTCAACCAAGTTTCCAAATGTTTTAGACCACCAAAATCTACTACCCAATTATTCTCATCTAATTTATTAGAACCGAAAACAAATTCAAACTCCAGTGAATAACCATGCATAAACCTACAGTGACTGTCTGCGCGCCATTGTCTAAATGCTGCAGAAAATCCTCTTTCATGACCATATTTCTTCGAACAGAAAAATCTACTCATTCATATTCCCCCAACTTAAAATCTAAACATACCGAATTGATGCAGTACCTTTCACCACCAAATTCGTTTGGACCATCTTCAAAAACATGACCTAGATGAGCATCACACTTACTACACTTGACTTCTACTCTGCGCATCCCATGACTGAGATCAATAATCCGTTTGATACCAGCATCTTCATGCTCAGTATGAAAGGCCGGCCAGCCACATCCTGAATGGTATTTCATTTCTGAAGTGAAAAGTAAATGGCCACAACAAATACAGTGATAATTTCCGTTTCTTTCTTCAAGATAGTGTTCTCCGGTAAATGGCCTTTCTGTTGCTCCATTTCTTGTTACTCTGTATGCTAGGCGACTTAGCCTCTTTTTCCATTCTTTCTCTTGTTCACTTGCCATATTATCCACCGAATTCATTCTTTAATCTCAAAGCATTGTCTAACACAGATTCCCATGATTCTACATATTTGATTGGATCTACTCGACCAATCTCATGGAATGCTAAAATTCGTTCTACATCTGATCCCGATTTTCCACTAGATCTTCCCAGCTCATCAGGATTATATGATGTGATGGTGCTTCGTAATATTTCATCGAAATCAAGACCTAAAATATCACACGATCTTAGAGCGTCCTTTAAGATTGTAGATTTATCTCCGTCGATATATGGCAACTCAAATTTCACTCTCTCAGAATCCCAATTACCAATCGAAAATGCAGTAGATAAAGCGCTGTAAAATTCTGGTCGACAATCGGGATAAATTGCATGATCTCCACTATGGACACCTAGTGCAATCACTACATTCGAATCCTCAATTGAAGATACACTTAGTGCCATTCCATACAAAATGGATGAAAAAATCGCATTTCTGTTAGGCACAACCGTCTGTTTCATTTGTTCTTCTTCGTAATGTCCTTCAGGAATTTCAAAATTTTGATTGGTTAATGCAGAGTGAAACGAACTCATTGCTGAAGTTAGATCAATAATTTTCTGTTGGACAGGTAATCCTCTCTTCTGTAATCGTTCAATATTTTCAGTTGCTTTACTTACTTCTATCGAGTGTTTCTGACCATATTGGTAGCTAATACAAGTCACATGATAGCCTTCTGCTAACAATCTAAGAAGCAAAGATGTAGAATCCATCCCACCTGATAAAGCCATTACCGCTCTTGATGACATCATAAAACCCCCATCCATTTATGAGTCTGTAACGACAATCTCCAACCGGGAGACCGCTTCACCAAATCTTCTACAATTTGGAAACTCTTACCATTTGATTCGATACTATCGTTTTCCATGTAAAGTGGTTGAATGTAATGATGCTTAAACCCTAATTTTAGTTCATCATACATGGATAGATCTTGACCACAATACACTACCTTCAACTCATCCCCAATTCTTTGGCGAATTATGGAATTAGGGTACATTTGATCTTTCGGAGATACACAAATCCAATCAATTATAGAATCTACAGGTATTGTCCCGTTTGTTTCAATAGAAAGATGGATGTCGTTTTCCTTCAAAACTTTTCCAATAGTTGCCAAATCTTGCATAGCAGGTTCTCCACCAGTAAAAATTACTCTTTTGCAATCAAATGATAGAACTTTTTCAACTATATCCCCCAAAGGAATTTCTTCATATGTAAGAAAATCAGTATCACACCATTCACACCTTAAATTACAATTTCCAAATCGAACAAATACATGGGGTACTCCAGTATGGAATCCTTCGCCCTGAACCGAATGAAAAATTTCAACAATTGGGTATTTTTGATTCATTTTAACACCCTGGTATTTCCTGTATCGAATTATGGCTACATATCCAATCACTATGGACTGATACAGCAGTATTGAACGCTACATCACCATAATTTGCTGCTTCACTACCATGGGATGTTAAACCTATGACTTGCCATTTTCCCTGTATGAGAGCAAATGTTGGACCACCAGAATCTCCTGCCACGCTTGTTCCTTCCAAAGTAGTTGGTTCAGGATCACTATCGCCTTTACCACCATAAGAATAATCTCCCTGAGCAAAACTAAATGATTGCCCCTTCGCTAAACCATTGTTATCAGAAGAGGGGCTATCAAAATCGTACACTACCCATCCACCTTTCCATTTATGATGGCCATCAAAGTTAATTGATGAATCAATATCTAGAACTACCCTATCAAGTGTATTTTGCCAAGCTCTTCTTTTCGAATACGTCCCATCACTATCCGTTAAACAATAATTTGTACACATTGAATTTCCTTCGTTATAATCTCCGTATCCGGAAACATATACGTATGAGCCAAGAAGTATCTCTCCACTTATTAATTCCGTATCATTGTTCCAATCCGCAATTGATATGTCTTCTGAGATTGTGATGGATTCTTCTAATTCAATTAATGCAATATCTGTACCTTCTTCCAATATTTCATCAACTTCGGATGAGGAATATTTGTCAGCATATGGCCATCCAGGATGAATGTGATAAGAAGAAATTGAGGATTTATCAGCTGCTGATTGATAATCATTCCCAAACCAAACATTTGTTTCTGAAACCTCTAATCCCTCAACGACATGAGCCGCTGTCAAAACCCATCTTTCTCCAATTAATACTCCAGAACCGGAATATACTTCTCCATCTGGATTGACGCCTTCAATGTATACTACACTGCTAAAATCAGGGTAATCTGTTGAATCATATGGGGCTATGTTATCACCAAGATCTTCAAACAAATCATGAGAGACATCATGCCTAAATCCAAATTCAGGAGTATTATCAGATGAATCTAAAACTACAACAGCAGTTACAGCGATAATCAACATTGCAACTACTACTAGAGCAAATACAACTACTCCGAAAACAATCAATAATGTACGATCTTTCTTTTTTTCTTGAACTAGGGGAACATAGTAATTTATGTTTGAAGTGGGGTTCTGTTGATTGACAATAGGATAGAAATTAGGATAATACATTCGCGTGTAATGGAGAGCATGCTCGGGATGATGCCCCAGATCAATTAAAGAATCGTAATACAATTGATCATTATTCATCATATCACATCAAGCATCTAATGGCCTAGATTGAATTAATTGCATCAATTCAGCTCTTGCATCAGATTTATCGAAAAATACGCCTTTCATTGAACTAGTCGTCATTACTGCATTCTGCTTAGCAACTCCTCTGCATCGCATACATCCATGACGAGCTTCGACAATTACGGCGCAACCAAGTGGAGAAATGTGAGTCTCTAAATCATTAGCAACAGATTGTGTTATTCTTTCTTGATTCTGCAATCTTCTAGCATGCATGTCTACAAGACGAGCTAGTTTACTTATCCCTACAATTCTATCGACTGGTATGTATGCAACATGTGCTTTACCACTAAATGGTTGAAGATGATGTTCGCATGTTGAATGAAATTCAATATCCCTTAACAATACAATTCCATCATACCCTTCTGCATTAAAAGTAGATGACAATACATCTGCAGCATCCAAATGATACCCTGAGAAAATCTCGTCAAATGATTCAATAACTCTCATAGGAGTTTCCTTTAGACCTTCCCGTGAAGGATTTTTCTCTAGATATCCTAGTAGTGTTTTTACAGCTTGTTCAGCCTCATCTTTTCCAACCATTATTATTCCTCCAACCTACCATGTCTAGCATCAATTTCATCCAATTGATCTAACAATTTCCTGCATGCTGTTCTGATTGCGTCTGCTAAACTAACATATTTTTTTTCATCACCAACATGTCTCCTCAAATCCTCAACAATCTGCTGGGGCATGTCTAGACTGACCTTGGGCATAGGCAATGGTGTAGAATAGTACTAATAATACCTTAGTATTATCCTAGTAATATCATGATATGCTTTCTACCAAGTCTTCCCTATTGAATTGTTTAGAGGCCCATCCAGTTGCAACCAATGCATATAACAAACTACTACTCATCCATAACATTGCATGTACAATTGAAACATCTCCCAATAAAGATGCCCTCATTCCCAAACATATATTGAATATTGGAGCAATAAACCACCATGCTTCGATATTTTCCATATTTACGAACTGCGCAAATAGGGCGGGACCAATGAATAAGATTACCATCGGACCAAGTGTTGAACCGGCTTCTTTCACAGATCTCGCTCTCATTGCAACTGCCATTTCTACAGCAACTACAAAAATTGCGAATAGTAAAATTGTGAACACGAAAAGAATCCAACCGACTATCGATACAGTTGGAGGGGTCAATATCCCTGCTGCTAGGAATCTAATCGCAACGAAGAGCCCAACCAGTTGCAATAGTACTGATGCACTTGCAATTATAGCTACTGCTAACCATTTACCCCACATTAGATCTGACCTGGCGATTGGTGTAGTCAATAATGCTTCTAAAGTTCCTCTTTCACGTTCTCCTGCAGTTAGATCTATGGAAGGTTGTACTGCAGATGTAGCAGTCCATAATGAGATGATAAATGGAACAAATAATGCAAATGTAAACGCAGCTTGTTCACCAGATGTTGCAATATCTGCTGCTTCTACTGTACCATCCCAAGTGACTGGATCGTAGACATCATCACGTTCCAATTGATTTTCAGATAAAGTAGAATTAATTATTCCATCTTCCCAAATATCGATTTGGTTCAACAATCTTGTTCTGGCCTCTCTGGATAATTCATCNGTACTATCTGAAAATATGACATATTCCCAATTTTCTGAGGCGTTACCATCTCCCTCACGAAGTAACAGAATGGCATCAAATTCTCCATTTCTTATAGATAATGACGCATCATCTCTCAAAGTATCGTGATCTGAAAGCGACTTATTTTGTTCAAAATTAGTATTACTATAATGGACAATTACTGATGTTGAATTTAGCAGAGACATCAATTCATTGGGATTATCCTGACCTTCTTCAATTACTAATTGTACCGAAACAGAATATTCACCTAGTTCTTCAGCTTCCCCCTGTAAAAACATAGGAACTGCGACAAAGATAATTGGAAAAAGAATTAATGGAACCAGCAACATTGCTGCCAATGTTCTCCAGTCTCTAACGAAATCCAGTAATTCTTTAGACGTTACAGTCCAAATAATATGAAATCGACTCATTCTTCTTCACCTCTATTTAACGAGCGATTTTTTCTGGAAAATATCCCGAGTAAAATATTCGAAATTCTCGAATCTTTCTCAACAGGTTCGCTTCTTGCTACATCTCTTGTCAACGAAATATATGCGTCTTCAAGGTCTTCGGAGAATGTATCTTTGAGTAATTCACTTGGAGATCCATCCGCTCTAATTGTACCATTATGTAGAATTATGATTCTGTCACATATTCTCTGTGCTTCTGATAACATATGTGTACTGTATATCACCGTGCCTCCATCATCTCCTAGTTGTTTTACTAAATCTCTTACTTTTCTTGCACTGGTTACATCTAAACCAGCTGTAGGTTCATCCAATAACAATAGATCTGGACCATGTGCAATTGCTCGAATTAACGCAATTTTTTGACGCATTCCTCTGGAAAAACCACGAGTGGGACGATGTAATTCATCTTCAATATCAAGCGCATTAGCAAATCTATGGGTCCTGTCCCATGATTTCTCATCATTTCGGCCATGTATTCTAGTGTGATAGCGAATATTTTCCCATGCTGTTAATCTACTGTACAATCCTGTTGATTCTGGGACGACTCCTAGTCTTTCCCTAACCTGATCAACTGGTTTATTTTCCCCATCGTCGACGAACCTTACTGTACCATTTGATGGCCGATATACTCCACATAATAGTCTAAGAAGAGTGGTTTTTCCTGCACCGTTCCCACCAACTAAACCTACAATTTCTCCTTTATGCAATTGAATACTAACGTTTGAAAGCGCGGCTACATCTCCAAAATTTTTCGACACCCCGTCTACTACAAGCAGAGGGGAGGGCATTTTTCACCTCAAGATATTATTGATTCTACCGCAGCACTCAGTCCGGGATGGGCTTCTTCAACATGATTAAATCTAGAAACTAATGCAGCCATATGCTGAGATAATTCGTTTCTATCTATACCTGCATCAATCAGATTTGCAATCATCATCATTCCTCCTTGAATTGCACCTGCATCGAGGTAAGCATCATTAGAAATAGTTCCATCAGATCTTAGGGAATCCAAAGCATTAGCAAGAGAGTCAATTAACTCCCTTACAGCACTTGATTCAATAGATAAAATAGAGTTTGAAATCGGTGTCAATACTGATTGCATCAGGTTGTCGGAACCGTTGGGTCCATTTTACTCCATCGGGTTTTACGTTCTCTGAACAATTTCAACTAGAACTCCTCCAGTTGACTTCGGATGAACAAATGCAATCATTGATCCATGGGCTCCAATTCGAGGGATTTCGTCAATCATTTGAACTCCATTTTCCAATAATACACTGATTGTATGTTCGATATTTTCTACTCGAAATGCTATCTGTTGTATCCCTTCACCACGTTTTTCAATAAAACGACCTATTGGCGAATCTGGACTTGTAGGTTGAAGTAATTCAATTCTTGGCAAGTTATCTGATTTCCCATTCATAGAAAAGAAACGAGCGATGACTCCATCATTTGGTAATTCTTCATCCTCTCCCATTATCAATCCTAACGCGACCCAAAATGGAGATCTGTTATCTAAACTATTTACTGCTATACCAATATGATCAATTTCGATATTCATTTTTACACCTCAAATTCCACTAGGAGCTCTCCAAGTTCCAAAGACCGATTTCATTGCATTCATAACTTCTCCAACTGTTGCACCAGATTTTACTGAATTCAAAATATGTGGGAACAATTGGTCATTAGAATTGCAAGCAATGGTTAATTCATCTAAACAATTTTTTACATCATTCTCATTTCTTGAACTTCTGTGAGATTTCAGTCGTTGAATCTGATTTTTAACGTTTTCAGGATTTAAAATCTGTCCAGCATCCATTATTTCTGAATTATCCATAGCATGATTAACGCCTATTATCTTTCTACTTCCAGATTCGATATCGGATAATTGTAACCATGCTGAATCATGAATTGCACGTTGTTGAAATCCTCTTTCAATTCCATTCATAGCACCACCATTATCGATAATTTCATTAATTTTTGAAGAAGCTCTTTCCCGAATCTGTTTGGTTAAATATTCTACATGAACTGATCCAGAAAGTGGGTCAACTACCTCAGGTACTCCAGTTTCTTCGCTGAGGATTTGTTGAGTTCTTAGTGCAATCTTCACTGATTCTTCTGTAGGTAATCCAAGTGCTTCATCAAAAGCATTTGTGTGCAATGATTGAGTTCCTCCTAAAACGGCTGCTAATGCTTGGTAACTAACTCTTACTACATTGTTCATTGGCTGTTGTGCAGTCAAAGATACCCCTGCAGTTTGTGTATGAAATCGTAATTGTGATGATTTAGGATTAGTTGGGTTATATCGTTCTGTAACAATATTATGCCATAATTCACGAGCTGCCCTAAACTTCGCAATTTCCTCAAAGAAATCATTATGGCATCCAAAGAAAAACGATATCCTCGGTGCAAAAGTATCTATATCAAGACCAGAACTTATTGCTGCGTCTACATATTCAATAGCGTTGGATAAAGTGAATGCTACCTCTTCTATTGCTGTAGAACCAGCTTCTCTAATATGGTATCCACTGATTGAAATTGTATTCCACATGGGAGTATTTTCTGCGCACCACTTCATTACATCAGTTGTTAATCTTAGACTTGGTTCTGGGGGAAAAACATAGAGGCCCCGTGCAATATATTCCTTGAGAATATCATTTTGGATAGTCCCCCTCAATTGATCCCTTGGGACTCCTTTTTCATCGGCTACAGCAACATAAAGAGCAAACAAAATAGATGCTGGAGCGTTGATAGTCATTGAGGTCGATACTTGGCCTAAGTCAATTCCATCAAATAATAATCTCATATCATCTATCGAATCAATGGCTACTCCTACTTTGCCAACTTCTCCGTATGATAAAGAATCATCACTGTCCATTCCTAGTTGTGTTGGTAAATCAAATGCGACACTCAAGCCTTTTTGACCTTCTTCTAATAGTAACTTGAAACGTTCATTGGTTGCTTCAGCAGTAGAAAAACCAGCATATTGGCGCATTGTCCATCTTCTTGATCTATACATTTTCTCGTGAATACCACGAGTATATGGTGGACTGCCTGATGCTGAATCATTAGAAATTGGAACTCCTGGAAAATCAATCCCGCCAAGAGTTCGACCTTCGCCTTGGTCCGAATCCATGAATTGCCATGGGGGTAATGAACATCATCCTGTCGTTCATCTTCTAGTGGTGTAGGAATCAATTACTGATATCAAACGATCGCATTGCTCTTCTGAAATGACTCCTGAAGTTAGACGTTCACGAACAAATTCCTTTGCTGCATTGACGTCTTGTCTCTCTCCTTTCGCCCATATAGTTCCGAGTAAAACAGAATGCTGTTCAGGAGAAACTTCAATTTCTTTCAACAATGCCCTCATTTCGTACCTATATTCAACATGCCTAGAACGATTCAGTCGGCGAGCACGCGTAGCACGTTGTTCTACCTTCTGATTATTTCTTTTGGCCTTTGAAATTCGACGAGTGGTTCTTTCTTTCTTTTCTTCAACAGGTTCAGGCTTTACTACTTGGGAACTGATTTGAGAACCATATCCTTGTGCTCGTGCAAATTCTTGAGCACCTTTGAGCAAATCAGAGGTGCGGTCTTCATCAGATTGAACCTCGACTATTGGGTCTTCAGTATTAGTCTCAAGAGTAGTTAATCCAAGTGATTTACGTTCTGCTCCATCTTGAATTGATGTTTCTTCAGGTGCGGCAATAGCGACTTCTTGAACAGTTTCTGGAGAAGATGATTCTACTTCTTCCACCACTTCTTTTACTGCTTCGGGTTCTACGATTTCAGCAGGAACAAGATCCCCATACTGCTTCTGTACTGGAGCAGCAGGTGATGATTGTGGTGCATTAGCAGGTATATTTGGCTGAGTTGGTTCAACTTTAGGAGTAGGAGGAAAACCAGATGTTTGGTTAGTTGTCTGAGGCCGAGGGCGAGGAGGAGCTCTCCTTCGTCCACCTTTCCCTCTACGTGCCAGAACTCGCCCTCCAATACTTATTCCGTAGAATCCCCCCTCTAAAGGGTTCCTAGCCTCACGACCAAGCAATAGCAGTCATATCCGTTCTTAACATCTGGTCAACTGCAGAATTAATTAATTCGGTTGGACCCGAAGAAATCATTTGTAATCGCCCAAGTAAAGCAATCATTGTTCCATTATCTACACAGTACATCTTAGGTGGCCAATGACCTGTCGCTCCTCTCTCTTCGCACATTACAGAAGTCATGTTTCTAATTCGTTCATTACAGGCTACACCTCCGCCTAGAAGAAGTTCCGATTTACCAGTATGTGCTAATGCTCGTTCCGCAACCTCAATGCATGCTGCAAAAGCATGTTCTTGCAATGACCAACAAACAGATTCGAATGAAGCTCCTTTCTGGACCAATGTATCTGCAGCGTTCAATATTCCCGAGAATGCTAAATCCATTCCTTGAACTGCATATGGTAATTCTAAATCTTCTATTGAAGGGTCTGGTACAATTTCTAAGTGGGATAATGCGGAGCGTTCGATTTCAGGACCTCCGGGAAATGGAAATCCATGATGTCTAGCAAACTTATCTAACATATTACCAATACCAATATCAAGAGTCTCTCCAAGTACCCTATATCGTCCATCGAGTCTAGCAATTACTTGCGTATTCCCACCGCTAACATACAATAAAACTGGATCGTCGCAACCACAAATTGTCCGTCCAATTTCAATATGCGCAACACAATGATTTACACCTAGTAAAGGAACTTGACGAGAAGTTGAAATCGCTCTTGCAACAGATGCTCCAACTCTAAGACAGGGGCCCAAACCTGGACCTTGACTGAAAGCAACACCTCGTAAATCATCCATCATCAAATTTTGTTCAGAGAGTAGACGTCCAAGTAGTTCACCGGATTTCTCGCTATGGTGATCGGCTGCTTCTCTGGGATGAATACCTCCTTCGATAGGTCGAATTATAGAAGATGCAGAAGGAATCGGGGTTCCGTCTGACGTTACAGCACCAAATGAGAATGTATGGGCGGTACTCTCAATCCCGAGGATCCACCCGTCGCCCATGTTACCCGGAAGACCGCATCCATTTCAAGCCTTGACGCTATGGGGCTGCATGGATACGGTGATTGTTGGCGCGACAGAGGTTGCCCATCTGAGTAAATCCAACGGTGAAAATGGTAGAATAGACGGCGAACTAATGCTTAACCGTGAAGCACATATTGCTGACGATTTGGCTATTCACATCAAAGACGGAGTCATTGTGAAATTTTCTTCTAATGAAGAAATGATTCATGAATGGGGGACTTCCTCCAAATCGAGCCAAGAAGTTAACTACATCGATGTAGAAGGAGCGGCAATAGTTCCTGGTTTCGTTGATGCTCATACTCATTTGTTATGGGATGGAGACAGATCCAGAGAAATGGCTATGAAACTTAGAGGGATGTCATATAGAGAAATTTCAGAAAANGGATTAGGAATTGCATCTACAGTTTCTGCAACACAAAAATCCTCAATAGAAAGAATGATTCAAATCGGGAAAGAAAGATTGAGGAGAGCCCGTGAATTGGGGACTACTACCTTAGAATCAAAGAGTGGATATGGCTTAGACCTAGAAACCGAATTGAAAATGTTACGAGCATCATCTTCTCTAGAAAATAATAATGTTACTTTACACCATACTTGGTTAGGTGCTCATGCATATCCTGAAAATGTAGATCAAGATGATTGGGATAGGCATCTAATTGATGAGCAACTTCCAGCAGTAATAGACCAAGGAATTGCACAATATGTTGACGTCTTTTGTGAACCGGGCTGGTTTTCTGTAGAAACTACGGAAGAAATTTGTCTTGAATCGATGTCAAAGGGATTGGAAACTCGTCTTCATGTTGATGAATTTGTAGATGGGGGAGGTTTGGTTTTAGCAGCTGAATTAGGTGCAAGAACTGCAGATCATGCTGGATTTTCGGGTGATGATGCTCGTTCAAAAGCCTCTGATGCTGGTGTCAATACAGGATTTCTTCCAGGAACCCCTTACGTTCATGGTGATTCATTTCAGACAGATTTAGCGAGAAGTATTGAAGAAGGATGGAAATGGTCTTTGGCAACTGACTTTAATCCCAATTGTAGAAGTCTGTCAATTCCATTTGTAGGCAGCCTAGCAGTTCACCGTATGAGAATACCTCCAATAGCTGCTTTAATCGCTGTAACTTCAAATGCAGCATCAACATTGAATGTAGAGCATGGAGTTGGCAAGTTGATCGAAGGAGGAGTTGCCGATCTCAATATACTACGAACAAAGAGTGCAGATGGTTGGTGCCAAATGCCTGGAGATAATTCGGTAAAAATTTCATTCCATCATTCCCAATTGTGAATCTCCATAAGTAGAATTTATTCTATTAAAATGATAAAACAATGACTTCTTGTATTTTCAAACACATAGAATTGTTTCTATTTATGAGGAAATACANTANAACTCCGNTTATTCGAATTTCTCATTAAACTCGATTACAGGGTGGCTGATAACNTACATTATCNGCCATTAATTCCATAATNAACTATCAATTTAACAAAATATGTAGAGCAGTGTGTCGATTTACTACTTTATGTGAAAAAAAACACGAATTTCTACTCGAACCCCCCTACTTGAGGATAAAAAATGGTAATTTTTTGAATTATATCCGTATGATTCAAATGACTCTGCATTCACGAACAATCATGTCATATGATGGATTCTGTTTAAAGTGCAAAACTTATGGCCCGATAAAGGACGGTAAGTTGATCGTTATGAGCAATGGTCGCACAAGATGTGCAGGATTTTGTTCTGAAGAAGGGTGTACAGGCAAGATTTCTAAGATAGTCTCTTGATTAGCAACAACCTTCTTCTCTCATGGGAGCTGTTTCAAACGTGACCTTGTCTACATTATTCATATTCTGTAACTGTTCGTAAACACCTCTAACATCTGATGCTTTTCCTTTGACATGAACGACATCAACACATGAATGGCATGAATGACCAAGTCTTGTACTATGATAATATGCTGCGACTTCTACGGCGTCAGTACGACTTACCATTAATTTTTGATCGCTCCCATGTTCATAATATACGATCAAATGACCCTCGATGACTAAATCACCATCCATATTCATTAGTTCTCCTCTTTGCTGAATTTCAGAATAAAACAAAACGGCATCACGAATAAAACGACTACGATTNTTATATCCAGAATTCGAGGCCAGATTTTCTAAATCTAGGGCAAATTGTCGGTCGGAGCTGAACGATATAATCTGACTCATGATTCTGGCGACTAGGACATCACTAATAATAATTCTGAAATCTATAATTAATAGTTTTCATTATATAGTTAATATTTGTCGGAGGCCCATGAATAGAGCATCATATAGAGTAATTATGGTTAGTTTGGTCATGATTATGTCAAGCCTCGCCGGCTGCATAGGTGATACAGAAGAAGAAGTTGTAGTAGACGATACATCCACTGCACCGCTAGGCACGGTAATTGCGTCGACATACCATGTTCAGCAATTGTTGTCCGCGGTNGCTGGTGACACATTAAACGTAGAATTGCTAAGTCCATCTAATGTACCTGTACACGACTACAGTCCAACACCAGAGGACGTGTTAAGGCTACAAGGTGCAGACTTATTCTTTTATCATGGTCTAGGCCTAGAACCATGGGTTCAAACTACTCTAACCGGGTTGAGTACAGCTGCCCCTACATCGATTTCTACACATATTATGCCAACTGGTGAAACCACCTTAGATTACAGATCTATCCTAATTAGTGAATTATGTGAGCATATTAGCGAAGGTCCATTCCAAAACACTACTCTGGGCATGAATGAAACATCAATGCCTGAGATACATGCCGAACATGTAGTATATTCAATGTCCTACCCGGACATGGTAGAGGAACATCACGATAATCACTCGGATGATGATCATGATGAAGATCACTCAGATGAAGGAAATCATGAAAACCATTCTGGTGAAGAACATGGTGAAGAACACGATGGCCATGCAGGTCATGGACATGCCTCCCCTGAGGAGACAATCACTAACCCAAGTGGTTGTCCGACTGATTATGTAATCGTAATTTACGAACTAGAGAAGGGAGATGTTGTAATCGAATTCGAAGCGGAAGATGACGACTCATTCGATATGGTTGTACTAAAGATGGGTGGAGGACATGCTCATCATCACCACGGTCATGATGNACACGNTGATGGAGACCACGGTGACCATGACGGCCATGATGATTCCCATCACGACGATGAACCCGGTCTTCACCACCACGGTGATGACGATTATCACCACGAACATGACGGCGACGATGGACTGACACATACTGAATCTGACAGACACCACGACCATCATGATGACCATGGTGATGATGACCATGACGATCACGATGACCGTGACGAACACTGTGTAAATGTCACTGCAGGAGAGGTAGCACCAGCAGATGGTACATTCACCTACAGCAATGGCACC